>Ga0209203_1000195_pt1 | contig 52603 bp, 42 predicted proteins | sample AD_UKC109_MetaG_FD_184423 | JGI IMG/M metagenome (GOLD analysis project Ga0209203, IMG submission 184423) | Active sludge microbial communities of municipal wastewater-treating anaerobic digesters from Hong Kong - AD_UKC109_MetaG (SPAdes)... | ecosystem: Engineered > Bioreactor > Anaerobic >... | reverse complement strand
GCAGCATCGGTACTTGGAGCTAGTACACTGACTAAAGCTGAACATGAGCAAGGACTGGCACAGCTTGTATTAAAACATTTAACGCATGATAGCATGACTTTAGGAGATGCAGTGACAAATGCTAAAAGAGTGTATTCAGTAACTCATCCTGATGCTTTAGATGTGATACTTGGTTGGAATATACTTGGTGATCCTGATTTAAGATTATAGAGCTTATATGTTTGAAGGTTTTTGAGTAATTTTGTAGAGATTTGTAAAGCGAAAATATTAAAGATTGATTAGGTAAAAATATTTTTTTGTCTGATTTTTTTTAAAAGTTCTACGAAATCTTATTGAAAGTAGCACTTCTAAATAATAGTTTACTAAGTTGTATTTTCACGGATTTTCGATATGAAGTAAAATTGAGCTGGGTTCACCCGATGAATCAATGGTTACGATATACATTTGGTTGTAATTTCTATGACTCATGGGGGGATATGAATTCTCGCCAATCAGACGATTCACCATGTCAGGTATTGTGTTACTATGACCAATTATCAATATTTTCTTTCCCTTGACTTTTTTCAGAAAATCCAAAACCTCAAAAGACATGGGGTAATAAATTTCCAATTTTGCATTTTCATCTCCGGCAATGAGTTTCGCTGTTTGAACATTGCGGATGAAGTCTGTTGTGTAAATGGCATCAAAATTGATGTGCTGCAAAACTTTCTTCCAGTATTTGGCTCGTTCAATTCCTTCGCTGCTTAACTCGGGGTCTTCGGTCTCAATACTTTGTTTTTCGGTGTGTCGAAGGATAAATAATTGCGTGACATTTCCTTGCGTTTGTTGAACAGGTATTTCGCCCTGTACTGAATTGTTGTTTGTATTTGTCTTGTTATCGTTCTCATTGCTCGGATAAGTCATTAAAAAGTAAATTAATGAGCCTATGACTCCTAAAACGATAAAAGACAGCCAGTAAAATTTATTCTTATTCGGTTTAACCGAAGTATCGGCAACTTCTGAGTCGAGTTCATGTTTTTTAGGCAGGTCTAATCGGTAGCCAACTTTATGAACAGTAACAATCAAATTTTCTCCAATCCCTGTTTTTTTAAACATTTTACGGAGGCGGGATATGGCTGCCGGTATAACTTCCGGTGAACTTGGTTTTCCTTGCCAAACCTTATTCATAAGAAAATCGTTATGAACTGTCTCTCCAACATTTTCAATCAGTATTTTCAGAACTTCAACTGCCATGTTGTCAATCTTAATGCTGACACCATAAGAACTTATTGATAAATCCTGAAAGTTTATCAATAGGTGTTTGAGTTGAAATGTTGAATTTTTATCCTGAACCATACCTGATTTCAATTTTCCTTGGCTTTTAGTATATCGAATTATTAAAACACTGTTTCAACTTTTTTTCAGGATTTTTTCAACTTTTTTTCAGGTATTTGGCATTATGACTCTTTATGATTTGTATTTGTAACAATACAGTTTGGGGTTGTCATGAAAAAGTTGCTGGTGTTTTTTTTGCTTTTCGCGAATCCTGTTTATTCGGCAGTTATCAATATTGGGCCAAATGGATGTACTTTGCAGGATGCAATTCGTAGTGCCAATAATGATTCTTCTGTAGGGAATTGTTCTGCCGGTTCAGGGACAGATACAATTATTGCCCCTGATGGTTGGAGTATATCTTTAAGCTCAACCTTGCCAACTTTGACCTCAAATATGACAATTCGAACAGAAACTACTGGAGGTTATCTGACAATCACAGGCAATAATAATCGAATTATGAAAGTGACAGGAGCATCAACGGTCGTGAACCTCACTCGACTGGTATTTAGGGAAGCTGCCCCTTTAAATACAACGACTGGTGGTTCTGGCTTGAAAATTGATGATGCTACGGTCAATATTTATGATTCCTTTTTTATTTTAAACAGAGATTACAATGGCAAAGGAGGAGCAATCTATATTGACAGTGGTGTATTGAACCTAAACCGAACGACCTTGGAATACAATTTAGCCACCATTATTGGCGAGTCACCAATACCTCTTGGCGGCGGTATATATGCCAAAAACTCAGAGGTGAATATTTCTGAATCAACTTTTTTCCATAATCGCACAGAATTGGAGCGTAATGTCAACGGCACATCAATAACGGAGTATAAAAAGGGCTCAAGCATTTATATGGAGGGAGGTGTGTTGAACTTTGAAAGTAGTTTAATAAACGAAGAATATAGCGGTCTTGCAGCCGATGATGCCGTTGTTAATTTCATCAACTCGACCATAGCCAAATCTTTAATCAGTCAATTTTCCGAAATGCTGGAAGTGGATGGGGCAACTTCTTTGACTTTTAATCATGCAACCATTTCAGCTCCAATCAATATCTATGGGACCACATTGCTGATAGCAACAAATTCTATTTTTGCCCATTACTGCGACTTAGGAAATAATGTCAATGTGGTGATTAATTCACAAAATAAGACAACCGGGCAATGGCCATGTACGGATATTCCGTTAAATAGTATAGATGCCGAGTTATTAACTCTTGCGGATAATGGAGGAGCGACACGAACTCAGGCTTTGCACCATACATCAGAAGCCATTGATATCGGTGATGCAACATATTGCTTGGCGACTGACCAAAGAGGGGAAACCAGAGGTCCGGAATGTGATATTGGTGCTTATGAAGTGACTGATTATGCCGATGTTCGAGTTGAATTGGATATTATTCAGTCTCCTCCTTATGTCAGTGGCCAAGAAGTGAATGCTAATATTTCTGTCACCAATCAAGGTCCTGGAGTTGCCAATGCAATACAAGTTGACTATACAGCCAATCGATTTTTTATTCAGTCGGTCAACTCAGGACTATGTTCGCAATTACCTTGTACGTTAAATCAAATTTCTTCCGGTCAGCAAATCGACATTCCTATCGTTGCAACACTGGGTAATTACACACAAAACACCTTTGATGTCACAGTTGAAGCACATTCAACGGCGGCATCCAACCATGACGATCCTGATGAATATCAGACCGGAGAAAATAATGAGTTTACAACAAGTGGAAATATCAATCGTGGAGCCGATATGGGGATAGAGATGAATTTATTGACATCTCCACCTTATTTCATCAACCAAACATTAAATTATCAGGCAATTATAACCAATCATGGTCAGGATTCAGCCACAAATATTGACTTTGATTTGGCTTTGGATGGACAAAGTCTTGTACAGTTCAGTGGCTGCTCTTCAACAAATCAAAATCATTGTTTTCTCAATCAATTGTTAAATCAGCAAGATGTTGTTATAGACATAGCAACAAAAGTCACTGATCCTCTTTTCAATGCGGAAGCAGGAGTTTCGAGCAATCAGATTGATGTCGATTTATCAAATAATACGGACGACCAAGGGAATCAGGGAGCGGTAGAGGAGACCGATGTCTCTATCTCTATCATTGCGAATCAATCAGCTCCGTATTATTCCTATGACTATGTGACTTTTGATGTGACGGTCAAAACAGATGATAAACCGGCATCAAATGTAAAAATCTGGGTTGATGTTCCTGGTGCAGACTGGATTGGTATGAGTGGTTGCGGGTCAATTCCCTGTGAGATTGCTACTATGACAGCATTTGATTCGATAACAATGACCGCTGAAATGTTTTTACCAATTCACCCTGATAATGGCCAGTTGTTCAATTGGCAAGTGGAGGTTTACGCTGAACCCGGACAAACTGATTCTGATTTGTCAAATAATCAAAGTGCTAAAGTCATTCAAATTATGCCTGTTGCGGACATGTTTGTGAGTGTTGATTTGATAACTGATCCACCCTACTACATTGGGCAAGAAGTTTCTTACGAGGTGACTGCAATTAATGGTGGATTGAATCGAGCGACGCAAGTTGATTTTACACCTAACATGACGAATCTCACTTTATTGTGGGTAGCCGGTGACCAATGTTCTGATATTAACTGCCAGCTTTCACAAATGGATTTTGCACAAAGAGAAGAGATGGTGTTGCAATTTGTGATTAACAACTCCGGAGGTTTTAACTTTGGTTATTCGGTTCAGGCGAATGAACATGACTCAAATACTTCTAATAACAACGACTTGACTAATGGAGGCAATGCTTCCTTACCGCCAAATGATTTGATTTTTGAGAATGGATTTGAGTAAAGGAGTTACTTATCAGAGAGTTGGTTTGAAAAAATTCGCCATTGTTCTTGGCGAAGGGAGTCATCATCATTAATTCGGGATTTGAAGTCATCGAGTTTTTGTTTTGCCAGATTGAATTGGTTGGTGTGAATGAGAAACTCAATAAAGTAAAACATTGAATCTAAACTGATTGGGTGTGACTTGCCTAATGCTTTATCGCTTAATTCGATAGTTTTTTCAAAGTTCGACATGGCACTTTCAATCTTACCTAACTCAGCTTGAGTGATTGCCAATCTTCTGGCTGTTTTGCGAATCAATGGGCTTGGTGGGTCTGTTTCGGTGGACATAATTTGTTGATAAAAATCTTCAGCTTTGCCAAAACGATTGTATGTTTGGTAAATAATTCCCTGAGAGTAAATTATTTGCTGAGTCATTGGATTATCAATGCCTAAATTTTCAATTGCCAGAGCTTTAGTTTGATCAATGATTTCGATGGCTTGTTGTTCATCACCCAATTTTCCTAAAGTTTCAGCCCAGAGTTTTCGTGTGTAGAGAGTTTGGTTGTGATTTTTACCTAGTTTGTCTTTTTGTACTTGATAGATTTGTTCGATAATTTTCAGAGCATCTTCATATTTTTTATTTGAATATAAAGTGGCTGCATAATTGGACTTGAGTTCCAGTGCATCGGCGTATTCCGCAGGGAGTTCTTTATCAAAGATATCAACGGCTTTTTTTAAAAGTTCCTCAGCTTTTTGAGTGTCTCCCCTTTGATGAGCAATGACTGCCAGATTATTGAGAACATAGCCGCTTTGGATGCTGTTTTCGCCAAAATGATTGCTGCTGATTTGATAAGCTCTTTCAGATATTTTTTGAGCTTCATCAAATTGGCTCATATCTTTCAATGTGGCAGAAAGCACTCGGAGTGACTCCAAAAGTGCTGGATGATTTGGACCTAACAATGCAGATTGATCATTAACAAGAGACTTCAGCTCCTGCAATGCCTTATCATGTTCACCAATCTGAATCAGATACTCTGCCAGTTCAGCACGCAGCTCAAAAACAATACTTTGATTCTTTTCCAAATTTGGATTTTTTAAAACATCTTCAATAATTTCAACGCTTTTATCAGTTGGAGATTGATAGAAGTGAACTTCTGCTAATAGTCTTTGAATCTCTATTTGGTGCTTCAAATCATTTAAATTTAAATTCTGAAGTTCCTCGATAGTTTGAAAAGCTTCTTCAAATCGAATATTTCTAGCTTCATATCTCGCTTTAATTTGTAAAGCTCTAAATTTGTCCTCATCTGATTTGAGTTTATCCCAGGGAATTTCTTTAAGATGTTTTTCTAATTCATCATATTTTTTTGCATTAAAATAATTTTCAGCCAGATAGCTGAGTGAGGTTTCCTGATGTGGATTAAGTTGTAACGATTGATTCAGATATCTGATGGAATCGTTATAAAGTCCTAATTTGCCAAACGCAATTCCGATCGACTCAATCAATTCTGTACGAATCTCAGGATTCATTTGTTGATTATTCTCAATTTTTTCTGCGGCTGCCAATAACAAATCATTCGCAGAAACTTTCTGTCCTTTGTTGATATCAGGATCGGTGTTTTTGAAGGTATCAAGCATAAACTCTTTCACTTGCTTGGCTTTTTCTGCTTCAATACGGATTTTGTTGTTTTGCCAGAGCAACAATATAAAACTGATAATGATTGTTGCAATTAAGCCTGTCAAAGATACAAACAAAGCTTTGCGTCTTTGCGCAAACTTGGATAATTTGTAAAAAATTGATGGTGAAGTAGCAGATACCGGTTTGTTGTTTAGCCAGTTCTTCAAGTCTTGTGCAAAAAGGTGCATATTGGCATAACGCAAATCAGCTTCAACTTGACTGGCTTTTCTAAGAATATTTTTTAAATCTTTGTCAATTCCGGCATTTTTAATCAGTTTATCCAAATACAACTGGTCATCCGCACAGGATTTTAGCAAACGATCCTTGGGAAGAGGTGATGTGTTTGCTAAAACCGATAAAGCAACAACAGCCAGAGAAAAAACATCTGTTTTTATAGTGATGGCTTGCGAATTGATTTGTTCCGGTGCAGCGAATCCCGGAGTTAACGCCATTATTGTGGTTTGGTCACGAGAAATTTCATTATTGATGAGCTTTGCAATGCCGAAATCAACAATTTTTAACTGTTTGTCTTGATTGATTAAGATGTTATCGGGTTTTAGGTCACGATGAATAATCAGATTGGAGTGGGAATAGGACAAAGCATCAGCACATTGCACAATGTAGGATATTTTTTTGCGGTCTGTGAGGTTGTATTGATTGCAAAACTTATCAAATGGCAATGCATTTTCCACCAGCTCCATCACCAGATAAGCAATATTATCGTCGGTTTTACCACCATGTAACATGTCAACGATATTGGGATGCGAAAATTTCGAAAGAATCTGTTGTTCGTTGATAAAATGACTGAGAAGTTCCTGTTGATTGCTTCTGGGTGCAAACACTTTAATGGCAACCAACTTTTGCGGTGTCCCTTTTAAGCGTTTCGCTTTAAATACCTGTGACATTCCACCATGTCCAAGTTGTTCCAGTAATTCATATTCATCCAGTTTGTCGCCCGGTTTCATGACATTTTGAAACTGAGAAGGTATTGCTTTGAGTATTTTGTCTTCAAAAAATCGGGAAGCGTGTTCGGCTGAGTTAATCAGCACAAGCACAGCTTCTCTGACTTCTTCGGTAAGGTTTTGCTGTTCTCGCAACTGCTCCATTGCTTCAGTCACCGGCAAATCCGAAAGTGTTGCAAATATCTCGCTGGCTTTTTGCCAAATAACGGTTTCGTTACTCATATTGCCGGATATTGACTGGCTAAAGCCATTAACAGAGCGGTTGCCTGTTTCCAGATTCGCATAATCTGGCGTTCGGATAACTCCATAATTTCCGCAATTTCGAAAAAGGTGAAATTAAAAATGAGCTTGTATTCCAGAATTTCACTAAACTGTTTGTTAATCCTTTCAACTTTATTGAGCTGAATATCAATGTCAATCCATTTCAAATTCACATCCTGATCACCAACCACAATACTAATATTATCTTCAACGGCAATGTGCTTGTTTTTTTCGCTAGATTTAGTGCGAATGGTGTCAATCAGCATCAGTCTCATGCTTTTTGCCAAATAATTGAGAAAATGCCTTTTGTTTGATAAATTTATATCGTTTTGACGAGCCAATTTAATGTAGCACTCATTGGCAATCACTGTTGGTGTGAGTGTTTCTCCGGTATTGAGTTGATTGATTTGGTTGTAAGCAATTTTTTTGATTTCATCATACAAAAGCGAATAAATATCGTCCAGTAAGCCTTTTTCCCCCTGACCTAATTTTTTCAACAAGACTGTAATCTGAGTTTCTGCCATTGGCTTTAAGATGAAATTTGCTTCATTCTATCACAGCAAAAAAAAATAACTTAGATAGTCTGAGATGAAATAATTATTATTTTTGCCATTTACTTGAGGATTTATGTAAAATGATTTCTTTTAAATCTGAAAATTTATGATTGGACAAATCAAAGGACAGTTGATCAGGAAAGAGCCGCCGATGATGGTTGTGGATGCCGGAGGTGTGGGCTATGAAATTGAAGCACCGGTTCGGGTGTTTTTTGAATTGCCTGAAATCAACTCGGAAGTCACAATCATAACACATCTTCTGGTGCGTGAAGACGCACAGATTTTATATGGTTTTAATAACTATCAGCAAAGAGAGTTATTTAGAAAACTGTTGAAAGTCAATGGTGTTGGTGCAAAATCCGCTTTGGCAATTTTATCCACATTTTCAACGGCTGAGTTTGCCGGATTGATTCAGTCTCAGGATGTTGTAGCAATTACCAAAATTCCCGGAGTCGGTAAAAAAACAGCGGAAAGACTGATTGTCGAAATGCGTGATAAATTGGGTGATTTTTCCGGTGATATTTCATTATCAGGTTCACAAACAGCGACAGTTGCTAATCTGGGTTCAATGCCTGCAACCGCCCAATCAGAAGCGTTAATTGCGCTGCAATCGTTGGGGTTTAAACCTCAGGAAGTGAATATGCTGATCAAAAATGTGGCCAAAGATGGCATGTCAGCGGAAGAAATCATCAGACTTTGCTTACAACATAAAGGAGCGAGCTAATGGAAGACAGATTGATTTCAGGTCGAAAAGAAAGCGATCAGGAAAGTCTGATTGAAGCCAGCATTCGTCCGCAAAAACTCAAAGAATACCTCGGACAACAACCGGTTAAAGAGCAAATGGAATTGTTTATAGAAGCGGCTCGCAGACGCAGCGAAGCTCTTGATCATGTTTTGATCTTCGGTCCTCCGGGTTTAGGGAAAACCACTCTCGCCAATGTCATCGCCAATGAGTTAGGCGTATCTTTACGACAAACATCGGGTCCGGTGATAGAAAAAGCCGGAGATTTAGCCGCATTATTAACCAATTTGCAACCGCATGATGTGTTGTTTATTGATGAAATTCATCGTTTGTCGCCCAATGTCGAGGAAATTCTCTATCCGGCGATGGAAGATTTTCAAATTGACATCATGATTGGTGAAGGTCCGGCAGCCCGTTCGATAAAACTGGATTTGCCACCGTTTACACTGGTGGGAGCGACAACCAGAGCAGGTCTTTTGACTTCGCCATTGCGAGACAGATTCGGAATCGTCCAAAGGCTGGAATTCTATAATGTTCAGGAACTCACACATATCGTTTCTCGCTCGGCTCATATTCTGGGAATTCAGGCAGATAACGAAGGTTGTGTTGAAATCGCCAGAAGAGCTCGTGGCACACCACGAATTGCCAATCGCCTGTTACGCCGTGTGCGTGATTATGCCGAAGTCAAAGGCGGAGGAATTATCACCGAAGAAATCGCACACAATGCTCTTACCATGTTGCAAGTTGATAAAAGCGGACTGGATGAAATGGACAGACGTTTTTTGCAAGCTTTGGTTGAACAATTCGACGGCGGACCGGTCGGAGTCAATTCACTGGCAGCATCATTGAGCGAAGAACGCGGAACCATCGAAGATGTCGTTGAACCTTATCTGATTCAACAAGGCTTTGTTATGCGCACCAATCGAGGTCGCCAAGCCACCAAAAAAACCTGGCAATGGCTCGGCCTCAAACCCCAACAAGCTATGATTGGTGATATGTTTGAGGAGTAGGGTGTAACTCACCATGAAGTGCTTGAAGGGCATGAAGTTTGAAATTACGACGACTTTACGAGATCTTTAGCATTTGCTCAGGATGACAAAAAAATCTCTTACGGTCGTCGAAGCTTTTATTTAATAAGCTGGATACAGTCTGAGGTAGACTTGGAGTTTATCTGTTAAATAATTCTTTGGTTAAAAATATATGTTGTTCAATCATTTAAAGAGATTAGGGTTAGAGTTATTTACTAAGCTTATTCTGTCATTTATCATATTTTCTCCAATTATTATTCCTGAAAGAAAAGAATTTTCACTTTCGTTGCTCTGCTCAGGAGTCTTTCTTTGGGAGCTTACAATTATCTTTGAAAAAGTGTATGTCTCAGGTTTCGGATTTAGCGGAGCAAGTAATGATTAATATATTTTGTAAAATTAAACTACTGTTTATTGGATGTTTAATAGTCTTTAATATTAGTGCTCATGAGTATTTATCGGCTGAGGAAAGGATAGTTCTAGAAAAAAGAGGGTTAAGTGGCGATGCTATCAGCTCAACTCAGTTAGCCCAGTATTATACTTTTGTAGAATATAACCATGAAAAAAAGCAATTTTGGAATGATATTTCGATTCAGAATGGTAGTCTTTATGCAATGCATGTTTATGCTTCTGGGGAAACTTTCATACTACGAGATAATAAAGAGAAAGCAAAAAGATACCTGCAACTGCTCTCAAGTATTGGGGTTCTTATTAGTAAAGTTTTTTTAATTGATTTATGTGAAAAATCAAATGATTGTAGCTATTCAAAATTTTATTCATTGGTTGATTTAAGTATTAGAGATCCAAGTGAATATAATATGAGGTTATTTTGTTATTCTTTTGAGAATATAAAGGTACTAACAAAAGAAGAACTTACTTTAATTCTAGCAATTTATCAGAATATCAGTTCTAAAAATAGTATAAACTTTTTATGTAAAGAAGAGATTAATTCAGAAACTGCTTTGAAATATATAAAAGAAAACCATAACACAAAACTTTTAGTAAATATATCTAAATGGCTGGAATATATTCGACAAAATCCATTTGCTAATACTGATGAGCAAGAAGATTATTTGTCAAATCTATAAAGTAATATGAAACCAGCATGAAACAGACGGATGAGAATAAATTTTTTAACTCATTGATATTTAATAATTAAATTCTTTTCAAATTTTAGCTTTTCAGAAAAAAGAGAAAATTCTTAGTTTCTCATATCCGCAACAAATCAAAGATAATCAACAAATCCTTCATGAACTTTAGATTAAAAAACTAAATTTGAGATCTTTCGACTTCACTGCGTTACGCTCAAGATGACAGCAGTGTGGAAATTTAATAATTGGCACTAGAATCCCTATCAGAGTCGGGAATGACGTAATCCCCCTTTACTCTCACCGAGGTATTTCAGAAAATTTGGGAATACGTTTGCTTATGTCTGAATGTCGCTTGCGACATGAGTTTCAAGCAAACGCCAAATTTGAGGAAATATTGAGGGTAACCGCAGGTTGAGAGTTCGGGGCGTGCTTTCTTTTGGTTACTTTGCTTTACACGAGTAAAGAAAAGTGACAATAGGTCACAATGGCGGGTCAATTTTATTACCAACCGATGTATTCAGCCTAAACCACCCTGCTATGGAATATCTATCCCGATTTGCAGGTAAAACTTCGTGTGGAAATTCTTCACTGAGGAATATTGCCAGTGTTCCCATTAGTGGTATGACTTTAATTCCTTCCATATCTGACTCGTTTTGATAAAGAACCAACTCTCCACCATCTTCATTGCACCAACCGGGATTGAGATAGGCTACGAGTGACAAAATCCGATTGGCTTCACCTTTAAAAGCATCGTAGTGCCTTTTGTAATAATTTCCGGGGCGGTAATGGGCAAAGTGGCTTTCAAATGAGAACAGCCCCAGAAAAAGCCTTCGGTTAAGGTGTCTTTTGAGTTCATTAGTCCAATTCAGCCAATTTTTCCCGGCGTGTGATTCACCGTTAATCCAACAGATTTCATCGGTTCTGACGAATTTATTTTTATGAAAATCATCACCGCGCCCAATACCTGCGCGGGTGTATTTTTCATCATCAAGTTCCTGTTGATGTTGGTAAAGTGGAAGTGCTATTTCGTCCGGTAGAGCCGCCGGGCAAATCGAGTATCCTTGATTGAGCAAATCATCAGCTATGCGTGCGAAAAGACTGTCATCTACAGTGTTATCACTGCCAGGAAAGAGCAGAGGTGTGGCATTCATTAATTTCTTTCAAATAACTGAAGAATAAAGCGATATGATACTCTTTTGTTATTGGAAAGATATAAAAAACATCTTTTCACTCAGTTTTTCAATAAGTAACAGAATTATTGGAAATGCGACACCCATCTTTGAAAGCATATAAAAAAAAGCTAACTCTATAAAATCACAGTACCATCCGTGTTGTTTTCAAGAAGTTTCTTCTCTTGATATTCCAGCTTTCGTACTTCTTTCTGATATTGATAGTGCATTTCAGCTTGTTCCATAATATCTTTTTCTTGTAACAAAGCCACTTGCATTTTTCGATACATTTTCAGGGAGTAGAAACTGAAAGGGCTGAAAAACAGTTTAATAATAACCGGCATGAGCTCAATAGCAATAAAAAAGATTTTCAGCATATAACTAAACATGGTTGCCACAACACCATATTCAGGGTCGTTGTGAATTTTTTGTAAAGCCAGATAGCGTGTTAATACGCCTGTTTTTCGTTCAAAGAAAAGACCTTCTTGCTGTAATGTAATGCGAAAATCATCCAGTTTTTGTTGTTTTTGGTCGATTTGAGTGTCGAGAAGTTGTTGTGTTGCAATTAAATCACTATCCAGTTTGATAAGTAGTACATCATTATTACTGTAATTGGTTTCTTTATCAGCCAGAGTATTGCTCATCATTTGAAATTCATTCAGCTTTTCCGTCGCGGTTACAATTTCAGCATCCAATTTGTTGAGTTTGTCTTTTGTATCTGTAATTTCTGCCTCAATAATTGGAATCATCTCTTTAAGTTCGGTGTATGTTTTAACCGCTCTTTTATATTTTGGACCTTCAGTCGGCGGACGACCATCTTGTCCGGTGCGCTCAAGAATCGCTTCATTAAACCAGTACTGATAATCTTTGCGGGTTTTTGACAAATTGCCGTTGAGAGTGGCTAGTTCGTTGATTAAAACCTTTTGTGAGTTTTGCAATTCTTCCAATGTCACTTGATGATGATCAATACTGTTGGAAATGGTTTCCGAATCATAGGCTTTTTCAGCATTTCTGTATTTTTCCTGCTCGGTTTTGATAGCTGTAATTTGATTTTGAATTTCTTTGATTTTATCCTCACTCAGAGCAACAGAAGTGTCTAATTCGTTTTCATAAGCTGCCATTCGAGCGAAATATTCCTTATTGTTTTCAACCACATCCTTTTGAATTTGCTCATCAATAGCATTGGCTTGCAGAGAAATTTCTGCCAAAGTCGCGAGACCAATGGCAATAATCAGTGAATAGAGAATCCGAGGAATCAGACCAAACATTTTTCGTAACGGAAAACCACCACGAAAAGGGTTCTTCAATGCCCAATCTGAGCCAATAATAGCCTGATCCAGAAAAAATAAAGTCAAGGCAAAGACAAGTCCTGAAATCACCGCAGCGGTCATTCCCAGAAAGAGTGAAACACCGTAGGTGAAAAGCAAAAAAGTAAATGCAAAAGTGACTACCTGCCGAAACACCATTGCATAAGCCAGCATACGGTCGTATTTGCCACTCTCAGCCAAAACATCCGTATCGGTGAGTGATAAAAATGCAATTATTTTAAAAAAACGCGAGTTTTTTGGAGTTTCGGAAGAATTCATGCCAGCCTCTTTTTATAAATATCTTATGAATTAAACTTGCGACAGTTATTCGTGGCTTTAGTTCCACAGATACCTTTGTACTAAAACGAATCAAACCATAGAAAGTTACAATATTTTATCAACCGAAAGGAATATATTTTTGTTGTTATCAATTTCTGCCTCAAGTAAAATACCGACTGCTTGCCCAGATGGCGGAATTGGTAGACGCGCCAGCTTCAGGTGCTGGTGATCGAAAGGTCGTGGAGGTTCAAGTCCTCTTCTGGGCACCATCTCTTTTTTTGGCATGATATTTCTCCTTAAAATGTTGAAGGGTAAGGAAATTTCGGGTGTTCGAAAACCCTCATTCCTATCATAGCTTAATTTGTCCAAAAACATCAGTTTAAGGACGGTTCTCTTATCCTCTAGTCGCTCGGAAGCCCAGAGTTTATGCGGGTTTGAGAAGAAATCAAGGCAGTGTTCGAAAATGTCCTCGAACCCCCTACGAGACTTTTTGTTTTTTTCCATCTTTTCTGATAATAGTGCCTTTTCTTTTTCCAGATTTGAAATTTTATCCTCAAAAGCCTTTGCAACGGTTGGATTTGTTGTCTCAACAATACGATCAATTAACTGGCTCACCTGATTATCAAGAGCATTTAATTGCTTATTTTGAGTTAAAGTACGCTCTTTATCTTTTTGCTCTTCATCCTTCCATGCAATTTTCAAAGTATCCCATGCTAGATTTACAAGGCTTTTAGAAGGAGTGATTTTACGAACAAGCTCAGAAAAAGCATCTTCGAGTTTTTTACGAGGTATAGACTTGGTACGACTTGGGCAACCTTTCGTATAGCAAAGATAATAAGGGTAATGCTTACTCTTTCCCTTCGACCAACAAGCAGTCATGGTTTGACCACAATCAGCACAAGTAACAAAACCTCTCAATGGAAAATCTTTGGATATATCCTTTCTTGCTGGAGCATGAGCGTTTGTCTTTAATCGCTTCTGGATTCTTTCAAAGTCTTCAAGTGAAACCAAAGGCTCATGATTCGCTTTTCTGTACGAAACATTCCAGTTGGGAACCTCAAGATGTCCTGTATATAAAACTCTGGTTAATATCTCATGTATTCTCTGTCTTAATACTTTTCCTGTAGCATTGTGTATAGGAAAGCCAGGTTGATTATCCAGATAGCGTTTAAACTCTGCCTTTGTTTGTAATACTCCGCTGGCAAAAAGTTTGAAAGCCTCTTCTAAAATTGAAGCAGCAGGTTCATCTCTGACTAATACTTTCCCGCCACCATTAGATTTCTCGTATTTATAACCCACAGGTGCATGAAAAACCCAATATCCATTTAATAACCTTGCTCTCATACGGTTTCTGGTCTGCTCAGCGTTCTTTTGTCTTTGGTGCTGAGATACGCTGGCAAGTAAGTTTTCAACAAAGATAGAGTCAGGGTCTTCACCAAATTCAAGTGTAGGTGATTCCAACTTGCCACCAGCACCACTAATTGCCGAACGCAATTGCAGATGAGTTTCAATATCTCTGGCTAAACGACTAATATCATCAATAATGACAACATGAGTTTCTTTACTGTTTTTATTCAGGAAAGATAACATGGACTGCATTCCGGGTCTTTGGAATAAAGCTCCTGTCATATCATCTTTGAAATATTGCACAACCTCATAGCCTTTATAATTGGCATACTCTTCACAACGAGCTTTCTGAGAGTTCAGACCATCCCCTTTTAATGTCTGCTTGGTACTGGATACCCGACAATAGATAACGGCTTTTGTTTTATTCTGATTTTCAATATTTTTTGCTAAAGATTGTTTCATAATGAAATATCTCCTCAAAGTATCATTTATTTTAGTGTGTGCTTGAATCTTACAGAATCTTTGGGCTTTTTACCATGATTCATTTGCTTTGCTAAAAGAGCATATTGTGTAGCCTCTGACCCAAAGCCAATTTGGGCAAAAACCTGAGTGATTTTAAAGACTTCCTTTATCAGTTCTCTTTTTTCTTGCTCCGATATTTCTATGTCATCCAAATGCCTTAAGCACGCCTCCAGCTCAGGTCTCATGGCTTTCTCCTCTCATAGCCATCAATAAGACCAATCCTCCCACTATTATCAGTATAACAATAAATTGTTAACAAAAGCGGAATCATTGGTTTAACATACGTCAGTATGTATTTACAAATAAATAATATTTCGGCTTTATGAGTTTTTGTTTTCATCCCTCCAAGATATGAAATGAGCCTCATGAAAAACAGTTCGCCGTTGTAATATTCTGGAATATTACAAATGAGCTAATTTTTTTGATTTATGAGAGGCTAAATGAGATAATCAATCCTCATCCTTACTAGGTATATTGATATAGCATTGAAAGAATTTGACCCTGCAAAAAAGGGACTTTTGTCTCATTACAACACTCAGCAACAATACAGGATAAGACGGCTCATATTGGAAGACTGGAAACAGTCAGAAGCAAAACTGCCAACCTATATGAAGCTGATATCTGTTTATATCATTCCCGAAGGTGTTCCTGATGAATGGCTTAAAAAGTTGATTCATCAAACCATGAGCAAAATGCTCAATAACATCTCAACCCCCCGTTATGAGTTCTGGGCAGGTTTGCATCTTTACCTGAACAAGAAATATGGCGATATTGGATTATCAGGAGAGGATAACGAGACAACCAAGCTGGGGAAGTCTCTGGCTCAATTCTCTAAAACCAACCATCAGATGATAGATGGTTATTTTCGAATCAACTCAGAAAAAGTAATTCGTGTTTTTAAACAGTCAAATTATCAGCAAATTGCAATTCTCGAAACCTATAAAAGCGAAGAACCTTTTTCTGATACGGTTTATACCAACTATGAAGGTGCCAGTATCCAGCAACAAGACAAACTCATTGGGCTTATCAGGTATATTGGCGATAAAACTTTAAGCCCCTTGAAGGAATCTATTGACCAATTTAATGAACTGGATAACTCCAACCTCAAACGCCGATTGGCGGGGATTATTGGTGATGTATGAGTGAACTGGAAAAGCTAAACCAATATATCGCCAACCTCTCTCCCGAAGATAAGGCAAAGCATTTGGCAAAAACAAAGGACAACCCTCAAGCAATTTTTGATTTGGTCAAAAAAGGAGATACGGTTGCAATTGCCCTAGCAGTTGAAAATGGTTTTGATGTTTCCATTCAAAATGAAAAGAAACAAACGCCCTTACATGTCGCAGCAGAACACGATACCCAACTGATAGCAGATGTACTCACCCAAGAAGCCAACGATGCCCCGTGGCAAAGGGATAACCAAGGCAAACTGCCTTTGGATATTGCCCGAGAAAACGGACATCATGAGTTGGGCAACAAACTGGAACAAATTACTTATCCAGAGCAATTTTTAGAGCTTAACCCTGATAATGAGCGTATAGCCGAATATGTTCGTCAATCGTCAAGTAAGGCAAAAGACACTGAACCAGTAAACTTTATAGTGATGAAAGATAAGCAAATAGACAGAAAGAGATAAAGAATATTCGGAGAAAATTATGCGATGGAAAATTGGTAGAGCTTTAGTCTTAATGATTTTGTTGTCTTGTACAACACTCATTACAATATTTTTATTTTTTAATTTAGAAGTTAGCAGCACACCGATACAATGGTTTGTATTAATTGGTCTTATTTTCGTAGCTTATATTTTTGAACAAATTCTTCGTTCCATAGAAAAGAAATTCGCAGAGAAAAATGAACTGTCTGATACTAAAAAATTCTTATTCTATGAATTAATATTAGTACTTATTTGTGCATTTCTATTAGTGCTTCTTGCACACCCTTCAACAGTTGGAATATTCAAAACAAATAAAATTGCTGGAATAATCTCTTTCTTGTTCGTGTTCAGTGTTATAGCCATACTTCCCAACCTTAAAAAGAGAACGAAAATTATTTATCCTACAGAAGAAGAGAAAAGGGCATTGGAGGAAACGTGGAATACAAAAATCAAGAGACAAATTGATCTCATCAATAATCGTTTTGATTCAAAGGCAGGTGTGATTGAATGCACTATTAATTATAGAAATTATGGTATAGGGAAAAGCATTGGTGAATGGGGAGATATGAATCAAACACATGTTGGATTAAAAGTCACCATAAATAGACCCATATCATCAATGCAAAACAGGGAAAGAGAAATATTCCGTATTTACGAATTAATGAATATTGATAATATGAATGACTTTCTCCGAGCAAATATGCTCCCACCATTGATTTGGGCTAACGGCAAAGGCATTACAAATGGTGGATGGCAATACAGCATTCAAAAAAAACCTCAGGGTGTAAATAAAGAATGGACTGTATTAGCTCATAACATCAATGAAGCTGTTGATGTTTTTATTAAAAATGTCTGCCGATATAATAACTTTGAGGCAGCCGTTGCAAAGCTATTCGATCTTTGCGACCGCCGATTTGCTGACAGTAGCAACCATCCTGCCATTAAAGAGATAAAGAAGCGTCTGGTAAACGGTAACGCATGGATGGATGAAAGTCAGTTTGACCAAGCAGGGTTTACAAGCAAACAACCAGATAATGGAGGTGTTTTTCTGGGTAAAATGAAAAACAGTTCTAAATGCTGGTTTAATGGAGAAGGTGCTATTTTAACCATTGCTCCTTCGGGTTCTGGCAAAACTCAGACTCATATATTGCCAAATCTACTAACTTGGCAAGGAGCTGCTATTGTATTGGATGTAAAAGGAGAGTTATGGGAGAAAACTGCTGGGTTCAGAAAAGAAAATATCGGCCCCGTTTATCGTTTTGCCCCTCTTGATCCAGACCATTCCCATCACATCAATCCTCTGTTACTTATTCGTAATGATGAAGATAATTTGTGGGAGGATTCCAGATTTTTATCAGATATGATTGTCGTAAAATCGGGCTCAAAAGACCCTTTTTGGGAAAATAAGGCACAGGACTTAATCACTGCTGCCATAGCAGTGGAATGTATGGATAAGACACCCGAAAAAAGACAATTTGCCAATGTCATTTCCTACTGCTATGGAGTGAATTGGAACGAAATGAAAAATAAAATGCTTGAATCACCTATTCGAGCCATGCAAAACAGTGTTCAATCATTAATGAACACTGAAATAGAATCCAGAAATACCCTTGAAGGAATTAGACAACAAGCTCAGTCCTTTTTGAGTGTTTGGGAAGGAGCAAAAATGGAAAGAGCTACCAGAGACTCTGACTGGCATCCTCTGGATTTAAGAAAACAGCCTGCTACCATTTATATAGGCCTTAAAGTTGGTGAAATTGATACTTACTCCAGTGTCTTACGAGTATTTATTGCTCAACACCTTCGGGCACTATTTCAGGAATTACCCACTCAGGAATCTCAAGAAATTCTTTTTATGCTCGATGAATTCCCTAGATTGAAATATATGTCTGAAATCGAAGAGGCTTTGGATGTGGGTAGACAGTATAAAATTAAATTATTCTTAGTCATTCAATATATTGAACAAGTTGTCTCTCACTATAAAAGTGGAAACGGGTTAATCGGGTCTTGTGCCGTCCGAGCATTTATGAACCCATCAGGCCATGATGGTTCTGCAAAAAAACTATCAGAAGAGCTTGGGAAAATGGAAAGTATTGTAGATGGTTCTCAACACAATATTGCGGACATGACGGATCTTACAGGTTCAGAATATGCGAATGATGTCATCATCCTTTCATCAGGAAACAAACCAATCAGAGCAACAAAACATTTTGCCTATCAGGATGAAGAACTGACCAAGCGGATGAGTATTCCTGCTCCGATAATCAACCGCAACCCTACAGGGAGATTGATACAAGATTAAATATTACTGTATCTAACAATTTTTGCAAAAGCTTCGGGTTGTTGATAAAGCAGATGGTCGGTCATTTCTACTTTTCTAAATTCTTCAACCATAAAATCACAGAGTTGGTCTCCTGATTCTTTCAGAATACTAGCAATGTATGCTTCAAATAAATATCCTAGATTTTCAGAGGGATGATCTTCCAACTGCCAATCAATAACCTCAGAAACGATTTCTTTGGGATCATACGGATATGATGTGGAAATAATCATAAACCAGTACCATGTCAGACGAGTAGCCTCAATGACATGTGGTTTTTCATTCATATCAAGCAAAGTCACCTTCTTCTTTTCAAGGCTTTTTTCAATTTCTGCTTCGGTCATAAAGTCTGCACTCATCCTTATATTAGTAATGCATAGGAGTTAATAAAAAGCTAACGGTATCGGTCTCTATCTTTTTCTTTCAGTTTTTTGATTTCTTCTTGGCGTTGTGTGATTTCTTTTTTGATCTGATCCCGTCTTTTCTCGGCTTCTTTTTGCCTTCGAATACCTTCTTGAATATGAACTCTGTTACGAGTTCGACCTATCGTCCCTTTCTTAGGTTCTAAATTAAACTCATGCTTTGCTTTTTTGCGCATGTTTTTTTGTAACTGAAGATATTCTTTTTGGAGTAGTTTAATATTCTCATCATGAATTTTAATCTGATCTTGCTGATTAAATTTCGGAGATAGATGATCCTTGGCATTTTTCTTAAACTCTTCATTGAGTTGGTTTCGTCTCCATTTATCAATATCGTTATCGGTCATCAGTGTTCTCTTAGTTTGCAATCTCTTAAAGTGGTGTAAACAGCAAAACCCTCAACAAAAAATGAGGAATGCCTGAAGCATTCCTCTAAAAATCTTACTTTTATAACTTTGGGGGTTTTGGCTGATGTTTTTCTTTGAACTTGAACTCAAGAACCAGATTTAAAATTTTTATGGTTCTAAGAATTTCATCATGTTCAATCGTAAACAGCTTTACCGTTCTCAAGTCCTGATTGGCTTTAGCCAGTAGCATCATTATTTCAAAAACAGATTTGGATTTCAATTCACCAACGGTAATCATGGCATATCTCCTTATCTAATTGTTTCCGACCAGCCGTTTTGGCTTGGCCTTATGAACCGCAATCAGACAGGGAGGTGATTAATCTGCATCGCAAGAGCGAAACGCAAACAAAGTTTAAGAGTAGCAGTTGTCAAACTTGCAGATATTCAAACACATCAATGTCAAGGTTATTACAAAGGGCAATCCATACGGTTGTTCGGCTAAACAGATATCAAGGAGGCTTCATGCCTTTATCGTTTGAGTTGATAGCAAAATCTAATTTGGAAGGGCTGGTATGACATCAACGGTAGTGAACGCATATAGCCTGATAGGTTGAACATTCAGAAATCAGCAAATTTTCAATCCTTTAGAGTTCAATGAATAAGCAGTCAAAACAAGCAGCTTGGTTGTAAACATCAAGGTGATTTTCTCATCCATTTTTTGGCGTTGATTTATGTCTCAAAGTCTATCTGAGGCACTCACCCATGCAACAGGCTGCCCGCTCCATTTCCGTGTTACCAATTGCATGGGTTCGTTTTACCTCATCTTTAGCCTAGCCAACACAAACCAAAAAATTGGAGATAAAATCATGTTACAACCTAAAATTTATGTCGCTTGTTTGGCTGCTTATAACAATGGATATCTGCACGGCAGATGGATTGATGCTGATAATGATCTGGATGTCATCAAAGATGAAATCAGTCAAATGCTTAAAACCTCACCTGTTGAAGATGCCGAAGAATACGCCATCCATGATTATGAAGATTTTGGCGGGTATCAACTTGGCGAATACGAAGGCATTGAACACACTCATGAACTTGCCAGTTTTATCACCGAACATGGCGAGTTAGGAGCTGAACTCTTAAACGACTATGACATTGAAGAAGCTGAACGCTATCTGCAAGAACAGTATGCCGGATGCTACTCTTCAACTTCTGAGTTTGCTGAACAGCTCACAGAAGAAACCACCGAAATTCCCAGTCATCTAGCTTTTTACATCGACTATGAAAAAATGGCTCGTGACATGGAATACAGCGGAGATATTTTTACCATTGAAACTGCATTTGATGAAATCCATGTGTTTTGGGCAAGTTAGCCCAAAACACAAATCTCTTTCAAAGAACACTTAGGGCAGAACCCTAGCAAACTCCGATAATACCGAACTAATTGGCTCGGTTGTAAATAATGATACAGAGAGTAAAAGCCATTCAACAATGGCTAGGGTGGAATAGTTTTTTATAATAGTTCCAGCTTTTTTTTTCAGTTGTTTTACCATAGTGATCACCTCCATTAAAGAATATTTAATATTGAAAATAAAATCACTAAGGCTCTGCTCCGCATAGCGTACTGCCCTAAGTATTCTTAACATTTAATATAGTGATGAATATCTATATTTCAACTAAGCTCTATTAAACAGTGATAAATTCATTCTTACTATATATGAACAAAGGCGGTAATACCAAAAGCTGGCGGTAGTACCCATTTAGAAACGGTTGCAAGATGTGTGTGGTAGTACCACTTCGTGACTCCCACACAATCTTGACAAGGGGGCAATTGCATTCCCCCGTTGTATCCCCCATGCTGGTAGCGCATCCGTTATGCCTTTATCATTGTGTAATTTGATACAAATTTCAACCGATAAAGAATCGTCACTGAGCACAAAATACTATCGCTTCGCCCAGCATTTTGCAGCCAGTAACAAGTGGGGATTTTCAACTCCCAGCATAACTCCTGCACCATAATCGTCTCGCCGATTAATCACTCAAAACATATCGCTGTTTTACCACTCGCAAGGAAATATTGCTTTCCCTGCACCCTTCAATCAAACAATGCCAGCTACAAATGAATTTGTTTCTACGATAGTGTTATAGCCACCTTTACAATACCAATCACTTTGTGCCAAAGCTTGATATAATGATGTTTTCCATGAATTTGGATGTCTCGAGTAGCTTGAATTTGCACACTCTATTAGATATTCTTTAATCGCTTGGAAATTATCCCCAAATAACCGAGGTACAATATCTTTTATGTTTGCTAGCTCTTCACCAGCTTCAATAGAGTATCTTTCTGCTAATCCAAACTCTTCAAAATGTTTAGTTGCTCTTTTTACTGAGATTTTATCCCAACAATTTGGAGGGTCAACGTAGTATTCAACCTTCCCTTCTTCTAGTTTTGCAAATATCCATTGATCCTGAAAAAAGAATAATTCGTCAAAATATGGGTGTAAGCATTGCTCTTCTTTCGATTGTGCAGAAGATGTTGATTTTCCGTGGTTGCAAACACTACAGCTTGGAATCAAGTTTTCTGGAAAAACTGAATATAGAGGATATTTTGCCTTAGGGAGATAATGATCTAGAGTGTTTACTTGTCCAAAGCCACAGAAAGGACATTTGTTGTAAGGTGCTGATGATCTGAGTTCATCATAAATTTTTCTTGCTGGTTTTGATTGTGGGACCATTTGCTTGGTATAAAGGTCCTCTAATTCTTCTTTTGTTACATTCTGAGTAACAAATTTATCTGTTTTCAAAATAGGAGGAATTGTATATAAGTCAGCTATCTTAGCTTTGTTTTCATACTCAAAAGCATTATTTTCAATTGAAGCAGAAAGTTGTTCGAGTTTTGACTTTAATTCAACATCTGCTATAGCACTTGTACAAGTCAAAAATACTTCATCTGCAACTAAATTTGGTTTAGGGATCTTTCTCATATATCCATACCTATTATTTATCTCTATTTGCTATCAGAGAGCGTAATATTGCTTTTCCTTCAAATCCAAGTTGATTGTTATATTCCTTTATTATTTCTTCATAACTCTCACCGCTATTTACTGATCCTGTCAATAGGTTATGGAATCCAGATTTTACTACTTCTAAGCCAAATATTTCTCGGGTCAGTATCCCTACATTCTCAGCAAAAGTTTCATTTTCAGGTCTGTAAACTTTTAAAGTAAGTCTTTTTCTATCAAGAATAGACACACATGATTTAGGAACTTCTTGCAAAACAACAGGTGAATGTGTAGCTAGAATCGCTACTGCGTTTCGATTTATTAATAAATCAGATAATGCTCTAATAAAAGCTGATAACAGCGGGGGATGGAGATGACTTTCTGGTTCGTCTAACAAGATTAAAGTCTTTTCTTCTACTGTTTCTATTAGTTTTGTAATTGATAGAAGAACGATAGCGTGGCCTGAACTCATTAAGCCGTATTTATTAATTATATGTTTTTTGAAATTCGTCTTGTTTGATGTTGAGTCTGAATTGAAGATTTTGACAGAAGATATGAGATCCATGTCTTTAAAGTTCAAATCTGTTTCTAGCTTCTTAACTGCTTTAACCCAACGAGTTATTTTTTCACGCAAACTGAAACATTTTTTTAAGCTAGTAAATAATTCATAACATAAGTCATCAGGAGACTTTATAGCATAACCGCTAGATTCATTTACTTTTCTTAATCCTACATAGTGATAACGAATTTTAGATTCGTTGTTTTTAGTATTGTTTATAGCTGGTTTAAACGGATCAAAAGCACTGAAAGATATAGAAACAACACCAGCAAAACACTCCTTGATATCAGTATCATCAATCCAACCATCTTTAACACTAAAATGACCAAGATTATCCGATGTGCTATCTGAAATAATGCATTCAACCATATTGTTAAGTAATGTTGTTTTTCCAACACCATTTCTACCAATTACAATATGAATGTTTGATGGAGGGATACTATTCGGAACTACTTTAAACTCAACATCTATTCCAGAATAGCTAGATGATTTTTCCTTTTTATAACTAAAATTATATTCAGTTAGTGGGGCGTCTCCATGTAGTATGCGTGCATACTGATCTTTTATCGAAATTTTATGAGTGTCTCGAAGCAAAGATGTATTAAATACTTCTTCTTCATCAACGGTTTCGAAAATTTTACTGTTGTAAGTTACGTCTTTTAAAGCTATTAACAACCCACTAGCTGTATCTGCTGATAAGCTCGCAATTTTTTTGTAGTACTCTACATCTTGCCCCAATGAAAAAAATGAATCAGGAAGAACTTCAAATGAAGAGTTGAGCTTATCCTTTGTATATCCACCTGTTTGTCCAATAAAACCAATCTTAACACTGCCTATCTCATGACTTTTTCCTTCCTCATCAAATACAGTCAAATAGAATAAAGTCTTAAAACCGAAGTCATCCCAATTATCCACTTCAAGAAAACCCATATTTGTTGAGTTCAAAGGAAAATTTCTGTTATTGGTTATTTGAAATATTAACGACATGATAGGTTGTTCTAATATGATTTTATGATTTTATGATTTTATATGTCATTACAAATTCTCTACAATCTCGCTTTATGAGGTAGGTAGTCCTAATTTGTCAAAAAACACCCTATTTCTTTGCTTTGCAGAATCAACAAGTTTATCAAATGAAATAACTTCAATATATGCTTTGTATTTTGATTTGTAACCGAAGTATCCCATATGATCACTGGTAACAATTAAATCATGCATATCACAGCGATTTATAATACTCTCAGTTAAATCACACACAATATAACAATACCCTGGTATATTAGATGATTTAGGAATTGGGCGGCCAGCTGGTGTTTTGGCTTTTCCATCTCGTATTCTTTTCAAATACCCTAAGGCTTGCTCAATTGGGTCATTCTCTTCTCCTGTTTTAGCATCATTTCTCATTGGCCTTTTAATTTCTACAACTACAATTGATGCTAAAGGTGCAGTATCTCTTTCTGACATTAAAAGGGGAGTATCGTAGTAATTTAAACTGCAAATATCAGGTTCTTTTGTTTCAGTTGAGCCTGTGATTGGCATGGATTTTAATGTTTTATCAGATGCAAGATAATCGTGAAAAGATAACCTTTCATCTAATAACCATAAATTACAGTCTACAGGTTCTGCTGTGTTGGAATCTTCTCCCATGGGCATGATTAACTCATGAATAATATCTTCTGTTACATATTTCCCACTGGAATCTTTTTCTAGAGCTTTTTCAAATAAATCTATAACAACTTTTCTATGGCACAAGTAATCTGCAAGATCTGATTTTTTCATATCTGAAACATCGGACAGATATTCTTGTATTCTTGAAATGTACTCAGAGGGTTTTTCTCCATGTTCAGGAGTAAGAAGCGAATGTCCTTTTTTTAGAATTTCTCTCTCTAAAGCAGTTAGTTGCTTGTGTAAATATAGATCAAGGTCATTATCAGAAATATTTGAATCGACCACAAGTTCTGCTTCAGTCATTCGATTTATTATAGGCCTATATCTTGGAGCTTTCTCTGCAACAAATTTAAAAAGCCTTTCTCTTCCAGCTTCAATGTTTGCTTTTAATGAATCTTCTAACTGTTCTTGAATTTTTGGATATATAGCTTTCCTTATCTCTTTAAAGCTTAAATCTTGGCCTTTGAATAATCCCTCGATACTATTTTCCTCAATATTAAAACCTATTCTTTCTGATCGGACTTTCTTATCTAAATATTGAGAGCCGATATAACAGCTGTAAACGAAATCACCTTTATCGTCACTTATTTTTCCATGGAGTCCTGGAATTTTATTTGTAAGAGGTTCTTCTTTGACTAATCTATTTGCGGCACAAAAAGATAACACATGATTTTTCGCAGAAGAAGCTCTGAACTTGATATGAGTGATTACAAATTCATTGTCACCAATATTAATTCGATCTATTTGGGCTGAATCATGCATGTAACTTTCATATAAGTCGTCCAAATGAATAGTAGCATTTCCATCCTTGATAGTTATTTCAGGAGCTCCTCCTTCTCGTACAAAATACCATAAACAATGTTCCAGAATACTGTTTGATATGGTTTCCAATGTCTTTGGGGATGCAAGGCGAAATTTATCATCAAATTCTTGTAGCTCTACACTCGTAAGTCTTTGTTTTTGTGGAGAAGAACTATCGATTTTTTTTACACCATATTTGGCGTCAAAACTAAATGCTCTATTTTTAAGTTCAGTATCCAGATAACTGCTATTTATCTCAACACGATTAAATGCTTTTAACCAAAGCAACCGACCGATTCCTCTGCATCCCTTATCAACTTTATAATCAGAATCTAAGGTTTCAAATGATTTCATATTATTATCATTGAAGCCAATGCCATTATCAGTTATTTTGAATCCAATAATTTTTTCTTTGGTTTCAGTTTGATCATTCAGGTCGAGATTTATTTGTTGCAATCGAAGAATTTCTACTGCTATTCTCCCTTCGGTCATATCCTCTGAACACTCTTCAATAGAATGAATAGAATTAACAATGGCTTCAAAAAGAGGCATTAGAGCATGGCTAGTAGGAAGAGAAGTATTTCTTAATCGACCAATTAAATTTGTCTTTATGCTCATTTGTTTTCCCCAAATCGATTTGCTTCAATAACTTTTATAACGGTAAATACTTGAAAAGTATAACATCAAAATATTTTTATATTTTTCATCCCCTAAATCAATAGCTGCTGCGTTAGGTTCTTGAATATTAATGTTTGTAAGTTGATACCCCAATGCCAAATTTAACAAATCACGATAAAAGTTTTCTGAGTAAACATTTACGTCAGTAAAATTAATTTTATTGCTTAATTCAACTTCTTTACTTAACCAAGCTAAAGAGCTAATTATTGATTGCTGGTATTCTTGACGAGTTAACATTTCTCTACCTTTAATATTGCAAAATCCATGTAAATTATAATTTTACTCATTTCCAACAACCTCCATGAGTTTTCCGAAGCTGTTCACAACATCGTATTTAACATTTCTGGGGTTTATTTTTTCATTGATTTCATCAAAGAATTTTCTGGCACATTTTATTTTTGTTTTTTCAATTTCCCGTAGTTCCATGCTGGACATTGAGCCCTTGGTTTCAGCCACAAAATAGACATGTTTGACTGTTCCTTCTTTAAATGAAATTGCCCAGTCCGGGTTATATTCTCCAACAGGAGTGGGGATAGTAAAGCCTTTGGGAAGCTTTGCGTAAACAACAACTTCCGAGCTTGTATCAAGCTCCTCAACAAATTTCCGCTCTGTTTTTGAGTCAGTGATAACATAGTCATAGATATGATTTTTTAATGGTTCTCCAGCATTTCTAAAATCTTGTTTACTTTGGCTGTCCGTAAAAATATCAATATCATGTGTTTCTGCCACAGTATCATAACTCAATCGTTCAATGATGACGGTAGCCTTTTGTTCCTGAATTAGCCTTGAAGCTTCGGAAATAAAGTTTTCAGGATTAGTTTTGAATTGAGCAAACACAGATTTCTCGATCCCGGACAATACATTGGCAACGGTTCTTCTGGTAAGACTGACATTCTCAGCTATTTTACCGATAAGATCGTATTTGACCGAAGAGTAAATTGATCCAGTGTTATATTCACTATTTGTTTCTTTCACCTTAAAACTATCACCGGACTGCATCTGATCATAGCTTATGTTTTTGATCTGTTCCCCACGCTCAACCATGTAACGCAAAGGAGCGATTTTCAATTCCTTATTGAGGGTATCAATACATTTTTGAACAAGTTCATTGCTATCAAAATGTACACTATAAACAGCTTTGCGATTAATTCTATCCCAGAGCTCTTTAAATTCTCTTTTCTCAAAATTAGAATTTAGCGGATTGGCCTTTGTACCTCGATCATCTTCAATTTCAGGAAGTTTAACATCGCTGTAAACACTATCAATCAGTTGAAAGATTTGTTCTTTGAAAGGGAGCAAGTCTTCGGGTAACTCTGCAAGTTCATTATTTTTGTGTGCATCATGATATTTCTGAGCAATATTTTTCTTACGGTCAACATAACCATTCTGTATTAAATAAAACTCTACTCCTTCAGCCATATCTTGTGTGACCTCAACATTTCCAGAGGCCGTTTGTATGATTTTTCCGGTAAAGTAATTAACATCTGCAATTTTTGGTCTTTCAGATAAAGATTCACTAATATCTTTCTGCAATGCCGTTACAAAATCCTTATAACTTTCACTGGCAACGACAGTCAGAATATTTGTATCATGAACCGTTGCCGGGTTATCTTGCCTTTCTCCAAATTTATCAACACAAATTCGAAGTCCACGCCCCACTTCTTGTCTTCTTGAAATCGTATTATCACTGTGTTTTAGAGTACAGATTACAAACACATTGGGATTGTCCCAGCCTTCTCGAAGAGCAGAGTGTGAAAAAATAAACCGGGTCGGCTCATTAAAAGATAAAAGTCTTTCTTTATCTTTCAAAATCAAATCATAAGCATCAACATCATCTGTCTCAGTTGATGACTTTCCTGTAAAGGGGTCTATCATCCTTTTGGTTTTTTTATCAATTGAGAAGTAACCATTGTGCGTTTTATCAACAGAAATTCCGTCTAGATGTTTTATATATTCATCATGTAAAAACAAATCCTGCTTTAGCTCATTCAAAATATTTTCGTATTCCTCTTCAAAGATTTTGGCGTATTCTCCACCTTCTTCTCCCAAGTCGTTGTAAACTCGATATTTCGCCACCTCATCAATAAAAAAGAGCGTTAATACTTTGATGCCTTGACTAAACAATACTTTCTCTTTTTCAAAGTGGGCTCGAATGGCTTCCCTAATTTGAATTCGTCTGATTGTTTTTTCATTCACATCACCTGTGGCTTCACCGGCAATAAGCTCATGTCCATTGGTAAATTCGACTGTATCTGTATTGGCATTGATATCTGAAATTACAAACCCTTTGTATTGATCCATTTTCTCTGATAAATCGAATAAGTTATCACCCTTGTTGAGTTTTCTAATTACTCTTTTTATGCCACTATTTTTTTGTTTAATCTCTAGCTCAATTCTAGCAGCGGGGGTTTGTTTTGAGACCTCGATTGACTCAAGATAGAGATATGCATTTGTACCGGAAAGTCCTTTAACGGAGATTCCCCTAACTGCTATTTTTTTGACCAGTTTTTGATTATAGGCATCCAAAGCATCCAGTCTGTGAACCTTATTGTGCAGGGTTTTATGGGTTGCTGAATATCGCATAATAAACAAAGGATTGAACTCTTTAAATGAATCCAGCGTTTTTGCACCTTCCATTTTTTGCGGTTCATCCAATATCAAAATTGGGCGATTTGCTTTAATCACATCAATAGGGCGACGACTTTGAAAGTCATCCAGCTTTTCGTAAATTCTACGATTATCCTTACCCCGAGCGTTAAATGCCTGAACATTAATCACCATGATGTTAATTCCGGCATCCGATGAAAAACTTTCGAGATTATGGAGTTGTTTGGAATTATAAATAAAGAATTTGGCTTTCTTTTTATAATCTTTCTGAAAGTGATCAGCGGTTATTTCAAGAGATTTATAAACTCCTTCTCTGATAGCGATACTGGGAACCACAACTACAAACTTGTTCCAGCCATATCGCTTGTTCATTTCAAAAATGGATTTAATGTAACAATAGGTTTTACCCGTACCTGTTTCCATCTCAATATCCAGATGATAGGGGGAAATTGCCAAAGCCTTTTTAGTGTATGCACTATCAACCACATACTCATTTTTCTTTATGGTTTTGAACTGATATAAAGACTGACTTTGTGGCAAGTTCTGGTTGCGTTGAATTGTTTGAATGTTTTCGAGAAGTTGTTGCTCAGTCAGAATGATCTCTGAATTTTTAAAACCAATAAGGTGTTCTGAGATTGAATCCGCTTGATACTTTCCTTCGTGATCTCTCTTTTTATTGATACCCGGATCAACTCTATAGCTGACCCCAGAAGTATTGGGTTGTCCTTTAAAACAATCAACTACAGCACTTACCGCTCGGGTTTGATAGCCTAGTTCTTTAAACTCCAGTTTCATGCCAATACTCCATCTTTTAGCACCATCAGTATTTCTCTATGGTTTTTCTGCTTTATTATTTGCTCAACTTTGTGGATATCCTGATAGCCATTATTTGGTTTGTGTAACCCAGAATTAAAAATAGGTCCCACAAAACGAATTGTGGATTGCCCAAGTGACACAAAATCAATCACAGGATTTTCCTCCCTTCGGTAATGTTGAGTAGTGCAGGAAAACAAAGCACGGAAGCTCTTCGCCCAGAACCTTCCCTAAGTACAAGTAATACACCAGCTTCTCTCAACTGCTTTAATAGTGCCATAGCTGTTTTTTTGTTAATTTGTGAGCGGGATACAAAATCTGTCGTTTCAAAAATTGGACGATCAAAAATAGCATCCAACAAATGAACTGTATATTGTGAATGGGTGATTTCATGAATTCTGATTTTCATGGAATCATAAAGCCCCATGATAGATTTGACTTTGGCATTATTGTTTTTCGCCTGCTCAATAATAGCTTTTAAAAAAAATGCTATCCATCCGTTCCAATCTCCTTCACGGGAAATATTCTGCAATCGCACATAGTATTCCTCACGGTTAGCTTCCAGATAAGAACTGAGATAGAACATGGGTTGGGAAAGCTTTTTCTTTTGATACAAAAAGAGCGGAATTAAGATACGTCCAATACGACCATTACCGTCTTTAAAAGGGTGCAGTAATTCAAATTGAGCATGAACCACTGCTGTTTGTAATAAAAAATCTATATCATCTGTCGAGATATAGCTCTGCCATGCTTCGAGATGATCTTCGAGTTGTAAAGGATTAGGAGGTATAAAAGAGGCTTCCTCAATGGTGCATCCGTATTTTCCAATCCAGTTCTGGTCTTTGCGAAACTCTCCGGGCGTTTTATCTTGTCCACGCACACTATTAAGTAATATTTTGTGGAGCTGGCGCACGAATGCCAGCGTAATAGGTCGTTCGTCCAGATAATGATGGGCTGAACGCAAGGCTTCACGATAGTTGATAATTTCCTGAATGTCTTTGGCTTTTTCACCTTCCTTGTGAATACCTGCTTCTTGCTCCAAAACCTCATCAACTGTTGCTTGAGTGCCCTCGATTTTAGAGGAAAGCACCGCTTCCTCATTGGTTAGCGGAGAAAGCATTACGGATGAATTGACAACTCCCTGAAGCAACCCGTCATAACGGGCAAGCTCTGCATTGGCTTCTCCGACCAAGGCAAACAGGCGTTGGTAATCCAAACCTTCAAGAGGTAGTTTATTGGGTTGATATGGTTTCATCTGTCATCTCCCCTATATTGTCATTATATCCGTGTGAGGGCTTTTGAGTTTGAAGATTTGTTCGACATTGATTTTTACACTGTCATCTTTAAAGCCGGAGTCACGGAACACCACACGCATAGGCTGGCGTTCGGCCAGTTGTTTGCAAAACTCTTCGGTTATCTTTCCGTTTTTGTCAAAACAGGCAGCCAGCGCATTGTTATCGACAAAGAAGACTTCCCGCTCATCAATTGTCTCTCTGCTTATTGGCAAGGTTAAGTCCACACCCCAGTCAAGCAAAACCTGAAACAACAAATCCTCAGAAGTACGGTCTTCCTTGATATTATCGGTATAAAAACCAAGCTCGGTTTGCACCACTTCATCCGGTGCATAGTAAACATCAGACATATTGGAAGAGTCAATCTTGAGCACCCTGAATCCGGTGTCCAGCTCAGCAGTGGTGTCGGGGTTTTCTTGTTTAATTTTTTTGCCTGCACGGCGAATGCGTTCTTTGGAGATTTCGGCAATAGTCTTATAGCCGGCCTTAAAGGCTTCGGATTTTTCATCGCACTTTTCAGGAAGCTGAACCATAATAAATTTTCGTTTACCACCGTCTTCCGCATTAAGTTGCATGATGGAGTGGGCTGTGGAACATGAGCCAGCAAAAAAGTCTAAAATAATTTCATTTTTATCAGCGCCTTGCTGAATTAAGCTTTTCAATAGTTGAGTTGGTTTGGGAAATGTAAACACTTTATTTCCAAAAAGTTGTTTAACCTCCTTTGTTCCTTCTGTGTTTAAAGATGTTATAAAAGCATTAGTTATTTTTGTTTTTTTATCAGTCCCCCAAGTGGAAATTGGTACAACATCAGATTTAGCCTCATTTTGAAACCTTTTTAATAATGGGGAGCCATCAGCATTTTTAGGGAATATTATTCTACCTTCTTTGATTTTTTGTTTCATTGTTTCTGGGCTATATGGCCAGTACCTACCTTTCGGTGGCCAATGCTCGTTACCATTATTAGGATTAACAATAGGGTAATTAGTATTTCCACCTGGCTTCCCTGCGCTTAAATTATCTGCAATCCATGGTCCTCGCAAATCATTGTCAGGATTGGAATACCTATCAAATGTTCTCTTAATTCCATTCAATTTATTTTGCTGTTTTCCATAGCAAAGGACATATTCATGGTCTGAGCTTACATTATTTACCGAGTCCATTGCCCCACTTCGTCTTTTCCAAACAAAAGTACAATAATGATTGCTTTCTCCAAAAATTTCATCGCAAATTTTACGCAAGTTATTGTTTTCATTATCATCAATACTAATAAAAACAACCCCATCATCCTTAAGCAGGTTTCTGGCTAATTTGAGTCTTGAATACATCATGCTCAACCAGTCGGAATGAAAGCGACCATTGGAATCGGTGTTTGCTACTAAGCGATTACCTTCTTCATCTTTTTGCCCGGAATCCAGCAAGTATTCTTCAGTGGATTCGGCAAAGTTGTCCTTGTAAACAAAGTCTTTGCCTGTGTTATACGGCGGGTCGATATAGATCATCTTGACCTTGCCCAGATATGTTTCCTGCAAGAGTTTTAAAGCATCGAGGTTATCGCCTTCGATAAACAGGTTTTCGGTGCTATCAAAGTCCTCACTTTCTTCCCGGCAGGGGCGAAGGGTTTTGGCAATCGGTGCATTGGCTGTCAATAGGGCTTCTTTTTTACCCGGCCAGTCCAGACGGTATCTTTCCTGTGAGCCTTCGACAATATGATCAGAGAGTTCCTGTTTCAGCAAATCCCAGTCGATGGCTTTTTTGAGTTCCCCTTGCTCATCCGTTGCTTCGGTCACACATCCGGGGAATAGTTCTGCAAGCTTGTCTATATTTGCATCGACAAAATCAGGGCTGTGCATTTTTAGTTTGTTCATTTTATTCTTCCAGTTCTTTAATCTCTGATTTTAATGTATTCAGCTTATGGTTGAGTTCCACTCTTCGGTTAAACTGTTTTTCCTTATTTACTTTTTGCTCCAACCTGTCAGCTTCCTGAAGCTTGGATTGAAGGTTTTCATATCTTTGTGCCCAGTCCTCTATGGTTTCGTTTTTTCTCTTTTTCACAGGGCTGAGGCTTGTTAACATCTGATGGTAAAGCCCATCCATGTTCAAAGCAACCGGAAGTTTAACTCTTTCAGAATTATCCGCTATCCAATCTGATTTGAAATAACTCCCAATTATTATCTTCTTCTTGTCTGTGCTTAAAGTCTTGAAACAGGAGACTAGCTGAGACTTTCCGTTGAATTTTATCATAAACAGGATGGGGGACGGGATGGCCTTGTCGATGGTCGCTAACACTTCATCAGAGAATGTCCCTGATTTCAAAAATATCGTAAACACCTGAATTTCATCTATGCTTTTTCCCTTTGCTAAGTTAATGGATTCCGGAGCCAATACATAAGACCATTCTATTTTTTCAACCTGATCAATAAATAATTGTTTTACCTTGGTTGTTGGTTGAGCCTTCTCATAGATTTTGTTTTTGGGCAGGACTTTTTTATGCTCTGTCGATTTAGGAAATTCATACACGGTCTTCATTACTTCTTCTCTTTAATCGCCAAAAATGAAATCAGCTCAAAATCATCCAGTCCTTGTATTGTGTCCACCAGAGCCGTTGTTTTTGTTCCTGAGAAAAGGCTGTCAATGTCCTTATCTTCTTTAACATCAATGATGGATTGGATGGCTTGTCCCAATAATGCAGAGTATTTGTTCATTTTCCGGCCATCTTTGGTTTCCGCATTGAATTTTTTACAAAGTTGGTTATCCGGTTCATCTTGTCCTTTGCAGCTTGAACGAATAATATCCAGCAAATGTTTTACTTCTGTGTGATTGTTAATAATCTCACCATCATCGCTGATGTAAACCAAATAATAAGGATGCAGTCGATTGTGTTGATTGATATTGACACTGGTATTTCTGTTTCTCAGGACAAAAATAACTCCGGGCTTGAGTGCCAGAGTATCATTGGTTGAAACAATTGCATGAAGCCCTAAGGGAAGATTTTTCAAATCCCCTTTTTCTCTAATATAACCGAGTAAATCCATTCTGAAATCATTCAGTCCAAGGTCTGTTATACTGACCCCGGTTTTCAGGTCTTCCAGTTCGATAACTTCGTCCTGCAATCGTCTGAGCTGTTCTTTTCTGTAGCTTACATCATTGGCTTGGGCAGAAAGAACATTATCATCTCCCGTAGCCGTAATGTCAGTGATAATCATTCGGTTTTCTACACGTTCTTTTAGGTTGATATACTCATCCAGTGAGATATCCGGCCAATAGTTTACCAACTGAATACTTTGGTTGGGTGAACCAATCCGGTCAACCCGTCCAAATCTCTGAATTATTCTAACCGGGTTCCAGTGGATGTCATAATTGACAAGATAGTCACAATCCTGAAGGTTTTGCCCTTCTGAAATACAATCTGTTCCAATAAGAATATCAATTTCTCCATTTTCCTCTGGATAGAGAAGGTCTTTATCTTTTGACCCCGGAGAAAAGAAAGTGAGGATTTTTTGGAAGTCATAGCCAGTTCCAAGCGTTGTTTTGGATTGATCACTTCCTGTGATTTTCGCTAAATGTATGTTTTCATCCTTTGATAAACCGGATAATTCTTGAAACAAGTAATTGGCTGTATCTGCAAATGCTGTGAATATCAGAACTTTTTTATTTCCTTGATTGATAGGGTTTTGAATTTTCTCAATTAAATGTGTCTTTAAGTGCTGGAGCTTTGCATCTTCGGAAACAGAAATTTTCTCCATTTCTTCACGGAGCATCAGGATGAGGGTATGATCATTTTCCAAGTCATTTTTCCAAGATGGGATATCCATATCGGCAAAACTAATTTTTACTTTTCCCTCTGTTGAAATGTCCGCATTTTCAAATTCATCGTCATCAATGATTGTTTCTGTATCATCATGGTTAAACTCTAAGGCTTCTTCATCGCTTTGGCTTTGTTCAAACTTGGATATTTGTTCAAGCGTATTTGAAATTCGTGTCTCCATGTTTTTGAGAGTAATCCTGAAAGCTTCGATAGAGCTTTCCAGTCGCTTCAACAAGTTGGTTGTCATGAGCGATTGCAGTGCTTTCTCACGATCAACCTGTGTTAAACGCGCGCCTTTTGTGTCTGTTCCATACATATCTTCATATTTTTGGAGCTGGCTTTTAAACACATAACTCATTGGAGCATATACTACTTGTTTAACCTCTTTGAGGTGAGAGTAGATTTCGTTAATGCTCATTATTCCTTTTCTGTGAGTGAGAGGTGGTCGGAATGTCAGGGGTTTTCTTCGTTCCGGGAAGCTCCCAATATCACTCATATCATAGTATGTTGTAATATGTTTTCTTGAACGGGCAATTGTAACGCTATCCAGAATTTTGAAAAAATCAAAATCCAGCTCATCCAAGATGGCTTTTGCTGTTCTTTTGTCAGGAGGTAGTTCTGACCATTCATTGAATGCTTTTTGAGCCAGCCTGAAAACATCATCTATGCTTTTTTCCGTTTTAAGCTTTTCCCTTAATGTCTCGGACTCACCCTCATAGGCAAGTGCAAGCTGATTTTTCAAATCGTTGAAGCGATTGTTTACTGGTGTTGCTGAAAGCATCAAAACTTTTGTTTTTACTCCGGCTTTCAACACTTGATTCATTAATTTCTCATAGCGTGTTTCTTTATCTTTGATATTTCTTCCGGCATTGCGAAAATTATGGGACTCATCAATTACAATCAGGTCGTAGTTGCCCCAATTCACTTTTGATAAATCCATTCCCATTGACTCTCCAGATTCTCTGGATAAATCTGTATGAAACAACAAATCATAATTTAACCTGTCTTTTGCTAACACATTGGTTTTGTAGTTGCTTCTATAGGTTTGCCAGTTATCAGCCAGTTTCTTTGGGCATAAAACAAGCACTGACTTGTTTCGCAGCTCATAATATTTAATAACCGCCAAAGAAGTGAATGTTTTCCCCAAACCAACACTATCCGCCAAAATACATCCATTGTAAGATTCGAGTTTATTAATAATCCCCGTGGCTGCATCACTCTGAAAGTTATACAACTTGCTCCAAATTACACTGTCTTTGTAGCCAGTTAAGTCATTTGGCAACACATCTTCATTAATGTCTTCCAGAAATTCATTGAAGATGTTGTACAAAGTCAGAAAGTAAATTTTTTCAGGGGAGTTTTCCTGATAAATTGTCTCAATATAATTACAAATTGTCTCAGTAACATCTTTGATTTGTGACTCATCATCCCAAATTTGGTTAAATGTATCGAGAAAGGTTTTACTCTCTTGAGGGTTTATTTTTACAATGATATTGGATATTGCATCTCCTTTTTGATAGCCCAAATCAACCGCAGTAAAACCTTCAATAGGTGTGTAAGCCACGGTTTCATTTTCATTTTCTAAACAAGAAAATTGTTGCATGGGTGAAACGGATGTTTTTGAACGAAACTTTGCTTTTCTTCTAATCCAGTCTGCACATTCTCTTGCAATGGCTCGCTGAGTTAGTTCGTTTTTTAGTTTGATTTCAAACTCGCTACCATAAAGGCTTTGTTCCTTTAATAATTTTGGAATATGAAATTCTCTTCTCTGCTTCGATTGTTTATCTGTAACATCATCGGGAACAAAAGCTGAAGAAGTAAATATAAATTCGAATGAATCAATGGCTTCAAGCTCTTTTTTTAAGGCTTCATAGGCATAAATTGAAAAACAGGATGCTGCTATTTTTAGCTTGTCATTCTGATTAATGCTATTTTTAAGATCATCACCCCATAGGTTATTTACATTATCTATTATTGCCATTAGCTCATTCTTGCTTTGTTGTATTATTCTTTGCCAAAGAATTAAAAGATATCCTGATAATTCTGTTTTTACCAGTATCAAATGAAGAAAGGCTTGGCTCGTAATATATGCGAACTATGTGTGGTCTTTTAATCATAGATATTGGGTAAATATTCAGTAACTGAATTATGTAAGCTTTGATACTCGTTGTCAATTTCAACACCTAATCTAATTACAAGAGTCAGATTTTAACCGGGACTATTATCAAAACCTGAGAATGTAATTACTTATTATCTTTCAAAATCAATCTCTTTTTCATTTTTCCTTGGTTGTGTTGTTAGCTCAAATTGCTTCCTGATTTCTTCTCGGACTTTTTCAAATTTAAGAGCTTTTCCAACATCATCGGCTAGGCGTTCACGGTCTTGGAGTTGTTGTTTTTTGAGTTCGATAATCTGGTGTTGTAGTTTTTGTCTTTGTTCGAGTTGTTCAAATATTAAGGAGTCGAGCTCTTGTTTATCTCGTTGGAGGTTGTTCCATGCTTCCAGTTCATTTTGGGTTTTGATTTCTGAGTGTTTACCCGTAATACGATCCAGCAAACCTCTTAATCCTTTATTGTATCGGTCTTGGCGTTGCTGGTTTTCTTCTGTCCAGCGGTACTGGTGAAATTGTTCAAGGTGGTTGCGTTCGTGTGTATGTAATTGAGCCATTTTGTGTTTCTGTTTATTGAGAAACTCCATTTCATTCGCTTGTTCGGCTTTCAGGTTGTCAGCGATGGTTTTCAGTTTTGGTGTTAACGACTTCTCAAATTGCTCTTTGGCTTCACTTACAGTTGGAAGGTCATCATGACTTCCCAATCTGGCTTTGGCTTCTCTGGTTTTAATACCAGCCCATTTGGGTAAGGAGTAAACTTCCCCTTTGTAATCAACAGCCACAAATCCTCGTCTGTCTCCTTGAGCCAGTTTATAGCCGTATTCTTCCAGTGCTGCATTCAGAGACTTCTTATCATCTGAATACTGCCATGCTTGTTGTATAACCTGTTTGATCTCTCTAGGGTCTCTACCAGTACGGAGAGCTTGTTGCCATTCGGCTTGATTGAAATTCAGTGGGTCTTTCATCAATGGGTCTTTAAAGCCATTAGGTAGTTCCCATCCATGTTCCAGATATTGTTCTTTAGCTATTTCATTAAGCTTGTTTTTATAAAATGGCAAGTTAATCGCTTTGAGGTTTTCAGCATCTATTCTTGACCAAACAACATGTGCATGTCTTCTTCCTTCTTTTTCATGAAATACGATCGCTCTGGGTTGGTCTGTTAATCCTAGCTTTTGTTCGATTTCATCGGCTGCTTTAATAAAGTCCTCAGTCGTTACTTGTTCTGTCTGAGGAGGGTTCATACTCAAAGAAAAGAGATACTGTTTACAGTTTGTTGCCTGAGAAACTGCCTTTATCTCATGAAAAGCAGAGTGTAAGTCCTCAGACAGGAACCCTCTGACTTCATGAACAGTGACATGCTCATTCTCAGCTTTGAGTAAATGAGCTGCCAACTGTTGTCCTCCGCTTCTTTGAGAGCCTTTCAAAATCATGGTTGAGGTCTCATGGGTCTGATATTGCTAATATCCCGAATATCCGCAGCAGCTTGAGTAAACTCTGTTTGCAAGGATGGTTGGGGTGTTTTTTCTTCATCAACCCTCAACCCTAATCCTTTCATCAACAGATTACGCATATAGCGAATATCGGCACAGGCTTGTCTCAATTCTGCTTCAACTTGTCGAGGCAAAGGAAGAGTTCCAGTATTGGATGCTTTGGCAAGCTGATTCATATTCTGGGATAAACGGGATTTACCCAGTATTGCCAGTAATTGAGCCAATAGCTTTTTATCCTTAACTGGTCGTCTTCTTCGTTTCTTTTTAGGGATATTGCTTTTAAACAGATATTCCTTGATGAAAGAAGATAGTGACATATCACCAGCAAGTTCTTCCAGTTTGGCTCTTTCCTGAAAGGTTAATCTCAACGAGAATGGAGCAGGTCTTTTAGAGGTGGTTTTATCAATTCTCATGATACACCTCCTTTTTTAGATTTTTCAGAAGTTAGATCATTCTGATTGTCTGGTTCTCTTTCTTTATAGTCTGAATTTTGATAGTATTTACAGTGGCTTAATTGGACATTCCAGTCTTCTAACACCTCGAACAAAGTGTTCGAACTTTGTTCGTCTAGGTGCACCATTTTTTGGTTGATATCACATTATAAACGTCCAATCTCAAGCCAAAAAAATACTCATTTATGATTTATAAACTCGTATTTTGTTTAGCCTGACCTTGAACATTTCTAATGCAATCTCATTCCAAAAAATATCTTCTAAATTTGTATCAAATAATAAATTCTCCATTTTGATATAATAATGTTCGCTTATTACACATAAGTTTAGGTTTTATATTTTCCAATCTCAATCCATATAACATTTTGTATTTGATATTAGCAAATACATCTTAGATTCATCTTCATAATAACACTTCAACAATTTCGTGTATAATCATGAGTTCAATAGTATTTTTCGTATTTAGGGGAGATTCAATGAAAAATAATAATAACAATAATAATTTTGGAGTAAAGCAATCAATTATCGTTTTATTTCTTTTGATAAACTTATCATTGGCACAAGCTCATGATGGAGCCAAAATTGCTGTGGTGGATTTAGAACGAGTTGTAATTTTATCTCCACAAGGGAAAGCGTTACAGTCGAAATTAGAAAAGTTTCAGGAAGATGTGAGAAATGAAGCAGAAGGCATGAACAAAATAGCTCAGGATATCCGCAGAAAAGTACAAGAAGGAGCTAATAGTTTATCGGAAGATAAACTGGCAGAGTTGCAAAGACAATTTGAAGATCAAAGTATCAAAATCAGGCGTTTTACTGATGAGAAACAAAGAGAAGGACAAAAAATGCAACAACAAGGATTAAAAGATATTGAGAAAGAATTAGAGCCTGTAATGAAACAAATTCAGACTCAACATGGTTTTGATTTGATACTCAATAACACTCCGGGAATCGTGGTTATGACATCGGAAAAGGTTGATATTACTCAGCTTGTTATAGAGACTTTGAAACAAAATAATTAATCCAATGCCATGAAAACAACGACTAAATTTTTTCATATAATCAGTTACTTGCAATATCCGCTTATTGCAGTTGCTCTTGTTCTGTATTATCCATTAATGAAATCATTTAAAGCCGGGACTTTGGATTGGGAATTGGTGAATTACATCCTCATCCTATTTGGCACAGCATTGAGCTTTTCAACCTTGCAAGATACCACTAAAACTCAAAATAAAATTTCCAAAAAAGTTTGGTTCGACCCAGTGAAAGGAAAAATTATGTTGGTCTTTTTTGCTGTCATGGCTCATTTGTTTATTATTGCGGGTTTTATCCTTATGATTTACAAAAAAAATAGCATGCAGGAAAATGCAGCAGTTGGGGTGATTGTTTTGGGAATAGGTATGATTGGGGTTCTCAAAGGCGCTATTGAAATGTTTGAAAATCACAGAAAAGACAAAAACTAGCTTGATACAATGGGGCAATCACTGTTTAACCAGATTTGGATAAATCACTCATATTTGCTGACATAAAGTCTTCAATGAACCAAGCAGAGAGTTCATGACGGCCTTCTAATCCCGATTTTGCATAAACTGATGATGCTTGTTGACGGGCTGTTTTTTCTTTTGTATTTCTGATTCGGGCAATTTCCTGAAAATTTAGACCTTTGAGCATTAGCAAAGCAATTTCTTTTTCGCTTTCGCTAAGTTTCCAGTTATCGAATTGCTCTTGAATTGCCACAAAATATTGGTGTCTGATATCTCTGAATTGTTTGGTAATGTTTTTTACTTTTTGCTCAGATTCTTTGAGTGAGTTTACTAATACATTAAGTCTTTTAGTTCGTTTATGCATGTCTAAAATAATCAATAAAGCCAACGCACTAGATAGAAGTACAATAATCCCTTCTTCGAGGATATGCCAAAGCGGAATTTCCAATTGAATATCCGTTAAAACATCAGCGATATTCAATATCATAATTACTATTAGGCAAATTGCCACTAATTTATCTTTCATAGAAACGTCTTAAATTTAATGTATATAATTGATTTATAAAGAAATAACATGCTTTTGGTATAAATGTACCATGTAATATTTGGTAAAAAACACTATATTAGCACTAACTAATGTATGGTTTTACAAATTAAGTATATGAAAAAAAATATTATATTGGTAGTAACGATTTTATTTTTTGTTCCAATTGAAGTTGTTTCTAAAGACATCAAAACAATTCACTCAATCATGAGTGATGGTTATAACAAGCTTATAGTTCAAAATCTAGATACCAATACAAATGATGTGTATAAATTTCTGACTTCGGCTCCGACTTTACAATTGGGCTACCTCAATAGTAATAAAAACTTAGGGAGCGACGAAACGGAATTGATTATTAATTTCCCAATTAAGACCATAAAGCACTTTAGGATTGAAAACCAAATCAAAAATCATTATGAGACCTTCCGAAAAGATTTGGAAGAGAATCTGAAGTTGTATGTTTCCGGTCTAGTGAGGAGTTCACTTTGGGATTATAAAATTGCACAATTTCAGCTTCAAACTGAGATCAATAAAATAACCTTTCTCAAACAACAAAGAGAAACTTTATCAAGTTTAAATCAGTTAGGTGATGCTTCAAATGAAATATTACTCATGTTGGATAATAGAATTATCGACACTCAGATTTCCATACTGACACTTGAGAATGATGTGCAGAGTCAATTGGAAAAATATATTCAAATCACTGGTGTTGATGTTATCCCTGGCAACTTCACGGAACAGGCTGTTATTAGTAGCGGTTCTGTTTTTTCGAATCATCCTGCTTTAAAGTTGATTCAGAATTCAATGGAATATTCACAATTATTATTTGATGAGTCAGCTTTGCAAAACTCGCCATGGAATGTTTCAGCGATTGCTAAAGAAGTTAAATCCTTTGACTTGACTGACAAACAGATTGGTATTCAATTACAAGTTCCTTTATCCCGTAATAAAACGGGACAAGCCGATAAAACTACTTGGTTACAAGAGCAAAGCCAGTTAACAAGTGATTATAAAAAATTGAAGGATGACCTCACACTAAAGCTTAAGGAATTAATCAATGAGCATGCTTTCTTATTATCTAAACAGCAATTATTGGAAGAAAAATCGAAAAATGCTCAACAAATTTTAAACAAACTCACATCTTTAAAATCAAGTAATGAAATTGAGCGAGATTTATATTTTCAAAGAGTCATTGACCTTCAAGAAGACTTAAACAGTCATAATCTTAATCAATTATTAATATACAAAAATCAGGCTATGCAAAATCAAGTTATAGGTGTTGTTTTATGATTTCAGTCAGTCAAAATTACAGGGGTGTCTTTCACATGCTAAAAGCAAAACTATTATTAATGGTTTTATTCTTTGCCACAAATTTTTCTTCAGCCGAAGGAATATCAATCAGTGAATTAGGAGACTTAAAACTTTCGTTTTCTAAAATAGAGAAGAGTGATAGTTATAAAGGTTACCCTCTAAAAGCAATTGTCACGACTAAGCCAAATGAATCTTATCAAGTGATTTCGCCATTCAATCCGCAGTTAATAGAATTATTAGTCGAAAATGGTAAAAAAGTCACTGAAGGAACAAAAATTATGAAGTTATCAGGAAGTGAGGTTCATTATTTTCTGGAAATGTTAGCTTCACACAAATCTTTGTTTGAACTCAGTCAACAGAGATACAAGAATAATTTAAAACTCTATCAAAACAAAAGTATCAATAGTGAAAAGTGGTTTGCAATTGTTAAGCAATATAATGACGCAAAAATTGAATACGGACATTTAAAACATTTTGCGGAACTGATTGAAACAACAGGTGAGGACTCTGTCATTCTCAAGGCTCCGATATCGGGGATTTTGATGCAAGCACAGGCAAATGACTTGAGTGAGGCTGAGAAATTACTGGTAAAAATTATTCCTGATCAAGCATTACGCTTAAAAATCAAAGCATCCAATTCTCAGGCAGAAGAACTTCACTCAGTTTCTTATAAGGAATGTAAGCTCCAAATTTCTGAGGTCGAAAATATCTCATCAGGTATGTTTGTCAATTTATGGAGTGAAAACATTTTGCCAAACTGTCAGTTATATCCGGGGCAATCTTTGAGTGTGACTCCTCATTATCAATCGACCAGTTATATCATTCCAAAATCCTCTGTTTACGTTCAGGATAGAGAAACCTCTATTTTTATTAAACAAGGTAATGAATTGCTTAGCGTGAAAGTTTCAATCATTTCCTCAGAATTGGACAATTATTTTGTGACATCAGAAACTCAACTCTCACAGAAACAAGTTCTTACAACATCAGTAAGTGCTGTTAATGGAATTCAACTCGGCTTTGGAGGCGATTAATGCTTGAAAGAATTATTCGGTTTTCGTTAACCCAAAGGCTGTTTGTTTTAATATCTTTTATTCTGTTAATAATTGTTGGTGCATATTCTTGGAAAACCATAGCAATTGATGCTTTTCCTGATATTTCAAGCACACAGGTTAACATAATTATTAAAGCTCCTGGTATGACAGCCGAAGAGATAGAGCAACAAGTAACCAGAGTTGTTGAAACGGAGTTATTAGGCATTCCCAATAAGTCGATTTTACGTTCAACAACCAAATATGCCATAACATCAATCACTTTAGATTTCCATGATGGTACAGATATTTATTGGGCGCGCCAGCAAGTTAATGAAAGGCTGCAAAATATCTGGAATGACTTGCCCGAAGGTGTTTTCGGAGGATTGGCTCCAATGAGTACGCCATTGAGTGAAATGTTCATGTTCTCCATAGAAAATCCTAATCTCTCACTAACGGAGAGAAAGCATATTCTCGACTGGCAAATCAGACCTCTATTAAGAACAGTTCCGGGTGTTGCTGAAGTAAATGTTCTTGGAGGTTATACCTCAACAATACAATATGCTCCTGATATTATCAAATTACAGGAAGCCAATATTTCACTTGAGGAAATTCAAACAGTTATTGAGGAATCTAATTTAAATGGCAGCATCGGCAAAATCAACATTGGAACAGACTCGATCACCATCCGTTCCGAAGGAAAGTTTAAGAATCTTGAAAGCATATCTGATTTGATTGTAAAGAATGATAATGGCGAAATTTATTATCTTAAATCTTTGGGTGAGGTTTTTTATGGCAATATGATAAGGTATGGAGCAGTTACAAAAGATGGATATGAAACTACCGAAGCCCTCATCGTCGCACTCAAAGATAGTAATACTGCTCAGGTTGTTCAAGGAGTAAAAACAAAACTGGAGCAAATAAAAACCACTCTTCCGGAAGGCACTGAACTCAATGTTTTTTACGATCGGACGCACTTGATAGACACAGCGGTACATACGATTACCAGTGCATTAATTCAGGCGATTTTAATGGTTATCGTTTTACTGGCATTCTTCTTATGGCATGTGAAAGCATCATTTGTTGTTTCTCTGTCTATTCCCATTGCTGTTGTCATTACTTTTTCTCTGATGAAACAATTTGGATTATCCGCAAACCTGATGAGTTTGGGTGGATTGGTTATTGCCATAGGTATGATTGTTGATTCATCTGTGGTGGTTATAGAAAATATTGTCAGCCAGTTAAATAAAGGTGTTAATTTACCACGAATGCACCTTATATACCGTGCTTGTAAATCTGTGACGAAGCCGGTGTTTTCGGGAACAATCATTGTGATTATGGTGTTTATTCCATTACTGAGTCTATCTGGTTTGGAAGGAAAATTGTTTTCACCTGTTGCATTGACCATAGTTTTTGCCATGACCATAGCTTTGCTTGCTTCAGTTACAATCATACCCGTTATAGCAACTTTTCTAATAACGAGTCAAGAAAATAAAACGCCTTCCTTTATCCTCAGAATGCAACATTTATTCTCCACATCATTAAGTAAAGTATTAAAAGCTCCGTTTAAATTTATTGTTTTTATTTTTTCGGTTTTATTGATTAGTGTCTTTTTGTTTTTTCAAATTGGAAAAATATTTATGCCGGTTCTTGATGAAGGAGATTTAATCGTTCAGCTTGAGAAAACACCTGTGATTTCACTCAAAGAATCAATTGATTTGGATAAACAAATTGAAAAAGCTCTACTTAAAGAGATTCCTGAAATCAAACAAATAGTTGCTCGAACCGGTTCAGATGAATTAGGTCTCGATCCCATGAGCTTGAATGAAACAGATATCTTCATGGAACTGCAACCGATTGATACATGGAGGTTTGCAACTAAAACAGAACTTGAAAATGAAATCAGGAAGTTATTATTGAAGTTTCCCGGAATTAATTTTGGATTCACTCAACCGATTCAAATGAGGGTCTCGGAAATGCTTACCGGAAGCACCGGTGCAGTTACAGTGAAAGTTTTTGGTGAAAATGTTTCAAAACTATCTGAATTAGCTCATGAAATCAGTCGTGTGATTAAAACAGTAGAAGGCAGTGTTGATATCCAAACAACTTTAATTGAAGGTGGTGATTATATTAATATTATTTTGAAACCGGAGATTGCATCAGAATATCATCTAACTGTGAGTGAGCTTTCAAGATATCTCAAGTCTCAGATAGATGGAGTCCAAATTTCTGAATTGATATCCGGAAAATTTAAAACGCCGATATTGTTCTCAAATAATTTATATGATGACTCTGAGTTGTCATCAATCAACCAATTAAAGAACTACAATATCATCATGCCGGATAACAGTATTCTGACGCTGAAAGATCTTGCGGATATATCTTTTAGCGAAGGTCCGGCAATAATCGAAAGAGAAAATGCCGAGCGCTTTGCAGTGGTTGCTTGCAATGTTGAGAACCGTGATATTGTTGGTTTTGTAGAAGAAATTACTGAAAAAATTGGAAAGGATGTGAATCTGCCCAGTGGATATTTAGTTGAGTTTGGGGGTGAGTTTGAAAGCCAAATCAGAGCATCCAATAATTTAATGATGGTGATTCCTGTGGTATTGCTCCTCATCGTTATCATATTATTCACTACATTTAAATCACTATTAAAGTCTTTTTTGATTCTAGCAAATATACCTTTTGCAATGATGGGTGGTGTGATTAGTTTGTATATTTCAGGAGAATATCTGTCTGTACCGGCATCTGTAGGTTTTATTGCATTACTCGGAGTTGCGATACTAAATGGAGTTGTTATGCTGTCTCATTTTGAGGAAATGCGTTATCAAACAACAAATTTAATAGAAAAAATTTCGAATGCTGCAACAGATAGATTGAGACCAATACTGATGACTGCAACAACGGCAATGTTTGGTCTGATTCCATTAGTTATTGCCACAGGACCCGGTGCCGAGATACAAAAGCCTCTTGCTATTGTCGTCATCGGAGGTCTGTTCTCCTCAACACTTGCAACACTTTATTTACTCCCGTTTTTATATTATAAAATTGAATCAAAACAAAATGTGTGAACTTCAAATACTTACAATAATGCTCAATACCAAAATCAAGGATGATGCTGTGGATTTAATACTGGAAATGGAAGATATTTCCGGCTTTACATTGTCAAAAGCGAATGGATTCAGCCGAAAGCATTCGCAGTACAATATTCGTGAACAAGTTGAAGGATATAAGGGTTTCTATCGCTTGGAACTGATTCATGAACCCAAACAACTTAAAGAGATTCTTGAAAAATTCAGCCATATCGGCAGTCGTTTTAAATTGAAGTATTGGGTAACTCCATTAATTGATTGTGGAGAAATTTAATTAAAAATCTTTATCATTCCAACTAATTGCTCTAATTTCCAAGACTATTGCGATAAAAACAACGATAATTCGGCTCGTTTTACATTTCAGTCATTCTATGGAAATCAAAGTCAATTATCTGGACAACCTCAGGCTTGAGGCTCAATTTGATGATTTTAAGGTCATTTCCGACCAACCGATTCGTTACAAAGGTGATGGTTCGGCTCCGGGACCGTTTGATTACTTTCTGGCATCTTCGGCTATGTGTGCCGCATATTTTGCAAAGGTCTATTGTTTAGCTCGTGATATTCCGACGGAAAATATCAGACTATCTCAAAACAATATTGTTGATCCTGAGAACCGTTATAAGCAGATTTTCAAAATTCAAATTGAATTACCAGAGGATATTTCCGAAAAAGATCGTCAAGGGATTTTACGTTCAATTGATCGTTGTACAGTCAAGAAAGTGGTTCAGGAAGGACCTGAATTTCATGTAGAAGTTGTAAAAAATATTGATGCGGATGCTCAAGCGATGTTGGTCAATTTAACCGATATTGAAAGTGAAACTTTTATCGAGGGGAAAGATAAATCACTGGAACAAACCATTACAGACATGACGAAGATTTTGTCTGATTTAGGCATGAAAATTGAAGTCGCGTCATGGCGCAATCTGGTTCCGAATGTCTGGTCTTTGCATATTCGGGATGCGGCATCACCAATGTGTTTCACCAATGGCAAAGGCTCGAGCAAAGAAAGCGCCTTATGTTCTGCTTTGGGAGAGTTTATCGAGCGTTTAAATTGTAATTTTTTCTATAACGATCAGTATTTTGGCGAAGATATAGCCAATAGCGAATTTGTACATTATCCCAATGAAAAATGGTTTCCATTAACTCAAAATGATAAATTGCCATCAGGGATTTTGGATCAATACTGTCTGGAAATTTACAACTCTGACGGTGAACTTAAAGGTTCGCATTTGATTGATACAAATTCCGGAAATAAAGATCGCGGGATTTGTTGCATTCCTTATCAACGAATATCTGATGGTGAAACCGTTTATTTTCCATCCAATTTAATCGAGAATCTGTTTCTCAGCAATGGTATGAGTGCCGGAAATAATTTATTAGAAGCCAAAGTTCAATGCTTATCAGAAATATTTGAGCGAGCGGTTAAAAAACAAATCATTGAACAGGAAATCACCTTACCGGATGTTCCAAAAGATGTTTTGCAAAGATTTCCTAAGATTCTTGCCGGAATCAAAGCATTGGAGGAGCAGGGCTTTCCCGTTGTGATAAAAGATGCTTCACTTGGTGGACAATTTCCGGTGATGAATGTGACATTGATGAACCCGAAAACCGGAGGAGTTTTTGCTTCATTTGGAGCCCATCCAAGTTTAGAAGTGGCATTGGAACGAAGTTTAACCGAATTACTGCAAGGACGTAGTTTTGAAGGTTTAAACGATATTAAAAAACCGACGTTTAATAGCTTTGCTATCAAAGAACCGGAAAACTTTGTCGAGCATTTTATAGATTCATCCGGGGTAATTTCGTGGAAATTCTTTAGTGAAAAATATGACTATGAATTTTGCGATTGGGATTTTTCGGGAACCAATGAACAAGAATGTGAAACCTTGTTGAAAATTCTGAAAGATATGGGAAAAGAGGTTTACATCGCGGAATTTACAGATATTGGTACCGCTTGTCGGATTCTGGTGCCGAATTATTCTGAAATCTATCCGGTAGAAGATTTGATTTGGGATAATACCAATAAGGCTCTGGATTTTAGGGAAGATATTCTCAATATTCATAATCTTACGGATGAACAATTGGCGAATTTGATAGAAAGACTAGAAGACAGCCAGTTGGATAATTACACCGATATTATCACTTTGATTGGTATCGAATTTGATGAAAATACGGTTTGGGGACAATTGACAATTCTTGAGTTGAAAATCTTATGCTATCTGGCGTTGGACGAACTCGAAGAAGCATTGGACTTGGTTGAAGAATTTTTGCAGTACAACGTCAATACCGTTGAGCGAAATCTCTTTTATCAGGCGATGCAAACGGTTTTGGAAATTGAATTGAGTGATCATTTAGAACTTGATGATTATCTAAGCAATCTCAATCGAATGTTCGGTAAAGCTAGACTGGATGAGGTTGTTGGTTCCGTTTATGGCGAAATTCGCTTTAGTGGCTTGTTTAAAACAGGCATGAATCTTAAAGGAATTGACAGGCATTTGAAGTTGCTGGAAAGTTATAAAAAACTGCAGAAGGCACGTGCAAAATTAACATCTAAAGATTGATAATTCTCAAGTTAATACCGACTCATTCTTTTTATAATTAACAAAAGTGATTATTTGGTGAGTTACTATGAAAAGAATTGTTTTTTTATTAATTGTTTTTTCATCGCATATTTTTGCGCAGAACCTGTTAAACAACCCTCATTTTGATACGGATACATTGGATATAGACTGGCCGGATGGCAATGGCACCGGGCGTAGCTGGGTGAGCGATGATGGTGCATTAGCTGATGGATGTATGGAAGTTCCTACTACGAACAATAATGGAGGGACTTTAATTTTGGCTTATTCTGAAAATATTCCTGTAGTTCCGGGTGAAAAATATTACTATGAAGTACTGACAAAGGTATTAAGCAGTTCTCAAGCAAGCGGATCGCGTATTTGGATTAAATGGCTCGACACCAATCAAAGCTATGTTGGATTTCAAAATAGTATTCCATCTAATGGTGTATTCGATAGTTGGGAACCGATATTAGGAATATTCACCGTTCCTGCAGATATGTATTTTGCGAAAATATATGTTGGAGTATCTACAACGAGCACTGGTTCACCCGATCCTTCTATTGCGAGGTTTGATGATATATTGTTTGAAGCCGATTTAATTTTCACTAACTCTTTTGAGGAGATTGTTGTGCCCTAGCTTTTTCTGCTTATAATTTATTATATGACGACTCATTTCAACAAAACCTCAGATTGCATTGAAGAACTAATCAACTCTGCGGGTAAAAATTTAATTATCGGGACACCACTGGGAATTGGTAAACCTAATCCATTAATCAATGAAATTTGGCAAAAAGCCAAGACTGATTCTAGCATTAAACTTGAAATTTGTACGGCTTTATCGCTTCAAGTTCCTGTTGGTAAGTCTCTGTTTGAGAAGCGATTTCTTAAACCATTTACCGACAGACTGTTTGGTGAAAATTATCCGCAATTAGAATATATCGATGATGTTGCGAATGACAAAGTTCCGAAAAACATGAAAGTCACGGAATTTTATATGCAATCGGGCAAAATGCTCAAATCAGCAACCGCCCAAAAGAGCTATACCAGTAGCAATTACACTCATGCAGCAAGAGATATGCTGAATAATGGTTTGAATGTGTTGATGCAAATGGTTTCAGTAAAAGAAATTGATGGAAGAAAGGTATATAGTCTCAGCAGTAACACCGATTTAACCACTGACCTCATCAATATTGCCAAACGCAAGAAAATTAAAAAACCTATAATTATTGGAATGGTGAATCCGAATTTACCGTTTATGGGTGCTAAAGCTCAAGTTGAAGAAGATTTTTTTGATATTTTGGTCGATGATCACACTCAATATTTTCTACCTTTTGCTACACCCAAAGCGGCCATCAACAATACTGACTACAACATCGGCTTGTTAGCCAGCAGCTTGATTAAAGATGGAGGAACCATGCAAGTCGGCATTGGTTCATTGGGCGATGCCTTGATTTATGCGATGAAGTTGCGACAGAATCAAAACTCTGAATACAAAAAAATTCTTCAAAAATTACACATTTTCGATAAATGCGATGAAGTAATAAAAAAATCTGGCTCGACCTCGACTTTCGATAAAGGTGTTTATGCAGCCAGTGAAATGTTTGTCGAAGGTTTTGCTCATTTGTTCGATGAAGGAATTCTCAAACGAAAAGTCTATCCCGATGCACAAATTCAGTCCTTGCTGAATCAGGAAATCATCACTGAGAAAATTCAAGAAAACATTATTGAAATTTTATTGCAACACGAAGTTTTGGATGAATTTATTACCAAAAAGCAAATGCAAAGATTGCAAAATTTAGGAATTCTTAAAGCTGATTTGCAAATGCAAAAAGGTTATATGATTGATTCCAAAGGAAAAAAATATAAAACCGATTTATTTGAATACAAAAACATCAAAGCCATTCAAGAAAACTGTTTAGGTGATGAATTAAAACAAGGTGTTCTTTTACATGGTGCTTTTTTTCTGGGATCAAGGTGGTTTTATCGTTGGTTGCATGAATTAAATGAAAACCATAGAGAGCTGTTCCAAATGACACCGGTCAGTCAGGTGAATGAACTCTACGGTGGTGAAGAACTCGACAGAGTGCAGCGCATTAAAGCACGATTTATCAATACTTGCATGAAAGTCGATTTGCTCGGAGCAGCCGCTTCAGATACATTGGATAACAATCAAGTTGTCAGTGGTGTTGGTGGTCAGTATAATTTTGTCGCCATGGCACAAACTCTGGAAGACAGTCGTTCGGTTCTTATGGTGCGTAGCACACATGTGGGAGCTAAAGGTTTGGAGAGCAATATCGTCTGGAAATATCCATACTGCACAATTCCACGACATTTACGCGATATTGTTATCACCGAATACGGAATCGCTGATTTACGCGGCCAATCCGATGAAGAATGCGTCAAACGCATGATTTGTATTGCAGACTCGCAATTTCAGGAAGAGCTATGCCAAACAGCGATGCGATTTAATAAGTTGTCAGCTGATTGGGAAATCCCACAAAAATTTCGTAATAACACTGCTCAAGAATTGGATAAACAAATCAATCATTTCAAACATTCAGGACTTTTCCCAACTTTCCCCTTCGGGTGTGATTTTACCGATGAAGAATTAGTCATTGTCAAAGCATTGAAATATTTAAAATCACAAACCGGCTCGACATTTTCCAAAATCAAACTTCTGTTCAAGTCCTTATTGCACAAATCACAACAAGATAACTCCAAATATTTGCAAAGAATGAATTTACAAGCGCCGCGAAATCGTGAAGAAAAAATCTCACGCAAATTGTTAATCTTTGCGCTCAATCAAACTCAATCTCCATGAAAATACTGGTTCTCACAGGAGCGGGAATTTCGGCTGAAAGCGGTTTATCAACCTTTCGTGATAATAATGGCTTATGGGAAAATCATCGGGTAGAAGATGTCGCCACGCCTGAAGCCTTTACCCGAAACCCCGATTTGGTGCATAAATTTTACAATTTACGACGAGCCAATCTGAAAACTGTCGAACCGAATCCGGCACACTTTGCTCTGGCAGAAGCTGAAAAAAAGTTCAATAATTATTTACTCATTACTCAAAATGTAGATAACTTGCACGAACGAGCAGGGAGTCATAATCTTATCCACATGCACGGAGAATTGCTCAGTAAACTTTGTACATTTTGCAATCAAATCAGTCGTATAGAAGGAGAACTTAGCAAAGAGATGCCATGTGAATTTTGCGGAAAAGTTAGCGGACTCAGACCAGATATTGTTTGGTTTGGTGAAATGCCTTATGAAATGGATCGAATTTATCAAGAGCTTCTGCAATGTGATTTATTTGTATCCATCGGTACATCCGGTTCAGTCTATCCCGCCGCCGGATTCGTTGAAATCGCCAACCAAGCCGGAGCTCGTACCGTCGAACTCAACCTTGAACCGGGAGAGCAAAAAAGCCATTTTCAGGAATCAATTTATGGAAAAGCCAGCGATATTGTTCATGATTTTTTTGGGAATTTATAAGAGTATT
>Ga0209203_1000193_pt1 | contig 52687 bp, 49 predicted proteins | sample AD_UKC109_MetaG_FD_184423 | JGI IMG/M metagenome (GOLD analysis project Ga0209203, IMG submission 184423) | Active sludge microbial communities of municipal wastewater-treating anaerobic digesters from Hong Kong - AD_UKC109_MetaG (SPAdes)... | ecosystem: Engineered > Bioreactor > Anaerobic >... | reverse complement strand
CGTTTTCGCACCAGAACGAAACCCAGGACGACCAGAATGGCCATCCTGCCTATAACGTCGAAGGACGTTCCCAGGGCACTCAAGAATTCAGGCAAGCTGTTCCCTCTAATGGAACGGGCCCGGCTGGAAGCCGGGCCCGCGGTTACTGCCGGTCTATATGCTCAGAACGGTGAACTCTATCCTTCTGTTCCTTGCCTTGTTGGCGGCGGAATCATTGGGGGCGATGGGATTGGACTCTCCGTAGCCCACGGTGGTGAGCCGGTTCCCGGCTATGCCCTTGCTGACCAGGTACTGGTACACCGACTGGGCCCTGCGCTCACTCAGTGTCTGGTTCGAGCTTTCGCTGCCGTCGCTGTCGGTGTGGCCTGCTATCTGAATCCTGGCTGTGGGGTTGTCCCTGAGAAGGATGGCCACGCTGTCCAGCACCGGGTAGCTCTCAGGCTTGATATTGGCGCTTCCCGAATCGAAGTAGATGTTGTCGAAGCTCATCACCTCGCCCTGGCGGAGGGCGTCCCTCAGGACGAATTCCACCCTAACCGTTTCATTGGCGATGGCGGTTATCGACTTGTTGTCGGCTATGTAGCCGTCGGCCTGAACCGCAACCGGCCATGTGCCAGCCTCCACCTGGGCGGTGAACACGCCGGCTGAACTTGTGGTGGCTGTAACCGGCGTGGAGCTGCCGATGGTTACCGCAGCGCCCTCGATGGGCCTTCCCTGGCCGTCCTTCACCGAGCCGCTGAGGGTTCCCAGGTTTGGCACCAGGGCGAAGTCCAGGGTGGCCGACTGATCCCGGCCGAGGACCACCATGGCGCTGGCGTTCCTGTAGCCGGGGGCCACCACGGTGACGGGTACTTCGCCTGCGGGTATCCTGTGGGTATAGAAACCTGTCTGGCCGTCGCTGGTCACATTGGCTATGGGGACGCCGGGGAAGGTGATGGTGGCGAAGACCGGCATTCCCGTGAGAGAATCGGAGACTATTCCGCTCAGGGTGGAGAGCCTTGGCCCTTCGTCGCCTCCGGTCATCATGTCGGAGGAGAACCCGACAGCCAGACCAATACCGTAGTCGAATGTGCCTCCTATGGGCAGGGGAGCCCTTTCCGCCCTTTCCTGGGTGGTGACAACGCTGTCGGTCTGGTAGAGGCCGTGGCCCAGGTCGTAGTAGAGGGGGTCGAAGGTGCTGGTGCTCAGGTCGAAGGTTACGTCGATGAATGTTCCTGAAGCATTCTTGAAGCGGATACCTGGAGTGAAGTAGGAAACGGTGGCGTCGTCCCTGTCCAGGAGCCTGCTGCTGGTGTATTCAACGAAAATGTCGGCGTGGGGAGTGGGCACCTCCACCCCGAAACCCCATGAGAACACCCCGTCGGAGACCTCCAGGGTCACATCGGTGGAGTCGGAGTAGTTCCACCCCACGCTGTCGGGCTCAACCCTGAAGTCGGTGAAGTGGTAGTTCTGGGTGTAGCTTGCGTAGCCAAGGTTGAGGTGGGCTTTCGCTGCGGCCATGGGGATCCATCTTCCGAAGTCGCCGCTTATGAGCAGGTCGAAACCCATGGAGCTGTTGCCGGTGGTGGTGAAGGGCTTCCTGAGGGTGCTGTAAAGCTGCCCGGTGTGCCACATCCCGTCGGGGTCGTCCACTACCCTGAGGAACGCGGTGTCAGCGGGGGCCATCCCCATCCTGATGCTGCCGCCGAACCAGACCACATCCTCGAGGTTCGGGATTGGATTGTACCCTCCGTGGAGCACGAAGTCTATTCCCTCGAAACCGTTCACATCCTCCCAGTGACCGGTGGAGCGCTCTTCGTAAAGGTCCCTTTCAAGCCAGGTGCCGGAATAGGCCGCCCTGGCCGCCAGGTCTACGTAGTCCCATACACCGTAGCCCAGGGAAACGGTTCCCTGCGCCGTGTGCTCGGTTTCAGTAATCTCTTCGAAGAGAAGGGTCCGGGGCAGATAGTGGCTGTGGTAGATATAGTTCTCGAACTCGTTCGCCGCGGTCCAGTAGTTCAGGCCGATGCCGAATGACATCTCATTGAACCCCAGCGGCATGGCCCTGCTGACCCTGTGAAGCCCGGGTACTCCCCAGACGGAAGGGGCCGCAAGGGCGGCGACGGAAAGTAGAAGAAACATAACGGCAGCGGTTTTCATTATCCCCTCCTTGACGAGAAAAAAACATGAAGATCATCCTGCAAAGCATGCAAACATTAGGCTTTGGGGTCAACAGAGGGGGAAAGACGCTTGACCGTGGATGATTTCCGCTCTATAGAAACATGGTCATGGATGATGGCGGAATGAACATCAGGGTGCTCCTCAGGGTAAGGGGAATGGTTCAGGGCGTTGGATTCAGGTACTGGACCAGAGCCCGGGCCGTGGAGCTTTCCCTGGGCGGGTATGTGAGGAACCTTCCCGACGGGTCGGTGGAGGCAATGCTGCGCGGACCTGCCGATTCCGTCGAGTTATTGATGAAACAGATGACCCGGGGCCCTTCACACGCAGTTGTCAGGGGCATCGAGGTGCTTGAGAGAGAAAAAACCCAGGAAGCCGTCGGGGAGTTCCGGATATCCCGCTGACGGATTCCATGGCAGGAAGGATATCGGAATATGAGACTGTCCCTTGCGGTTGCTGTCGTCCTTGTCTGTACCGCCCTGGCCTGGGACCCGCTTTCGTCCCACTACCTTAGCCATGTGCTTCCCGTGACGGGGACCGACAGTGATTTCTCCCTGGGCTATTTTTCCTTTGGAGAATACTGGGAAACGGATACCCTGGGCTTCGACAGCCTGTATGAATACAGGGAGGGTTACGGAATAGTCAGGTTCATGTGGGCTGGAAGGTACGGTCTCACATCCAGCCATACCATCAGCCTGATAGTGCCTGGTTTCCTGCAGTTCTCCGGGCCCGGGGACACCACCGGTGTGGGAATAGCCGACCCCTGGATAGTCGTGGACGGGTGGATGAGCCGGGATCCCCAGTTCGTTCTCAGGGGAGCTCTCAGGCCCACCCTGAAAGGAACTCTGGACACAGGTGACTACACCGAGAGCGACAGGCATGTGGCCGCCGAGGTCTCCGGAACCATGGAAATCCCCATGGGGGGTTCCTCCACAGGACCCAGGCTCCAGGTGTCCGGAGGGCTCAGGCACTACTTCACCGCGTGGGATCAGGTCCCCGGCGCCCCGGGCGACTCGGCGGACACCTCCCCGGGTATGGAGTTCAGGGCCGGGGCCCTGGCGGTTCTCCCGGTGAACAGGGAGCTGGACTTCCATGCCGGTCTTGAGATGGCTTCCCGGAGCGAAACCGAGGTGGACTCTCAGGATATCAACGGCAGCGAGGTCTCCCATGTCGACCTGAGGACCGGCATCCAGCTGGACAACAGCCAGCTTCAGCTTACCGTGGACCTTTTCTACAGGGTCAGCGGGGAGAACACCAACAAGGAATGGGGTCTGATGGTAAGCGGCATCGGCTGGAACCTGGGCGATCTGTTCAGCGTTGGAACCGGAGGCAGGACGACCACATCAGGCGGTTCAGGCGGCAGAACCTGATGGGAAGATGGAAGTGGTTCGGTATCATAGCCGCGGCGGCGGCAGCCACAGCCCTGACAGCAAGGCCCCACAGTCCAGGTGTAAGGTATTCCACCGCCGCCCTGGAATGGGCCGTTTCCCTTGAGGAGGGCAGGGCCGCCGAAGCCCTTGCGATGATGGAACCGGGAACTGCCGGGGATTACTCCGAGGATTTTCTCTCCCGTCTCGCCGGGGTGGAGGCTCCTGAATCTTTCCACTACGATGGCTATGACAGCGGTGGAGTAAGGATGTCCGGGATGTCAGGTGAACGGGGGAGCAGGATCGTGTGGCTCACCGATGGTGATCCCCCGGCGGTGATACGCGATACTGCCCTTGACAATCTGCTGGGTCAGGCCGTCTTCATCTGCAGGGAGAACGCCCTTGCTCACCCTGAAGGCAGCTGCCCCGTTTCAGGGGCTTCATATTCATACGATCCAGCCACAGGGCTGGTGGTGTGTCCTGACGGACACCTCGGCGAAGGGCTCTTCGTGAATTCCCTGAGCTGCGGCGTGAGAAGGGATTCCGTTGCGATGGAGGTGGAGGCGTACATGGCGGCGGGATACCCCGCGCCGGCCTCCCTGGAGGATATGTATACGGAAAGTTCCGGTGAATTCGGAAGAAGGGGAGGCTACCGTTGTCCCGAGAATGGCTACGCTTACTACTCGATCAGGGACGGAGCGGTCTACTGTCCCTTTCACGGAGAGACGACTCAGGTGCAGGAAGCGGTGGAGGAGTGAATGGCTTCCCAAGGCTGATTGAGGACCAGGACACCTTCACATCCCTCGTGGAATGCCTGCTTAAGGAACCGGTGGTTGCCATAGACACCGAGTTCCACTGCGAGAAGCGCTACTGGCCCGACCTTTTCCTCGTTCAGCTGGCATCCGAAGGCACCGGCCCGGTGGCTGTGGATCCCCTTCGGGTGAAGGACCTCTCGCCCCTGGGAAGGCTCTTCGCCGGCGAAGATGTGGTGAAGGTGATACACAGCGCGAGGAACGACCTGGCCATCCTTTTTCACGACATACCCGGCTTCAGGGTACGGAACCTTTTCGATTCACAGATCGCCGCTGCATTCCTTGGCTATGGAGAACAGATCAGCCTGGTGAACCTGGTCCAGTCCGTTACCGGGGTGAAGGCAAGGAAGAAGTACTCCATGAGCGACTGGTCGGCGAGGCCCCTGGCTGAAGGGCAGCTGGAGTACGCCCTGGACGACGTTCGATACCTGGTAAGGGTCCACAGGAAACTCTCCTCCCAGCTTAAGAGGAAGGGCCGGACCAACTGGTTCCTGGGGGAGCAGGAGATGCTCCTCGATCCGGCCACCTATGAGATATCACTGGAGAAGCTCTTCATGAAGGCCCGATCAGCCGGGAAGATAAAGAAGGCGAACTTCCCCCTGCTCTGGTGCCTGGTGAAGTGGAGGGAGGAGGAGGCCAGGGAGATGAACCGCCCCAGGCAATTCGTTGCCAGGGACCATCTGCTCTGCCGGCTGGCCCTGCTGGCCCCGGGGGACAAGGGTTCCATCGAGAGGCTCAGGGGAATGCCCGGGGGGTTCGTGGAGAAGTACGGAGACGGCATCGTGGAAACGGTGGAACGCTGCAGGAAGGATCCTCCTGGAGATGTTCCGAAGGTATCCATGCCCAGGCACGACTGGGGATACGCCGCAAGGAAGGACATCCTGAGGATATTCCTGAAGATCAAGTCCAAGGAGCTGGACCTGTCACCGGCGCTGCTCCTTCCCAGCGAGAGCTTCGAATCAATACTTGAAGACCCGCCTGGCAGCCTGAAGCAGCTCATGGCCAGGAAGGACCTCACCGGATGGAGGAAGGAGGCCCTGGGCCCTGAAATGGTAGACGTGCTCAACGGCTCCCTGGCAATCTCCCTCCGTTCGGGGAAAACCGTGAAGTTCGTGAAGGTGAAGTGAGGTACTGATGATACACGACGCCACGAAAACCATCGGAGAGGGTATTCCTGTCTGGCCCGGGGATGTGGAGTTCTCCATGAGAACGGTACAGAACGCCGGGTTCAGTTCCTCCTCGGTGACCATGTCACTTCACACGGGAACCCACATGGACGCACCCAGGCACAGGTTTCAGCAGGGGAGATCAATCGATTCCTATGCCCCATTCATAGTTCCAGCACTCCTTCAGTGCGGCGGGAGCGTGAAGGGGAAGGCGGTTCTTTTCAAAGGCCCTGTAACCGAGGCGGAGGCCCGGTCGCTGGTGGAGGGGGGTGCGGTGCTTGCTGGAACCGCTTCGATCTCCATAGATCACCCGGACACGACCGTTGCCCATGAGATGATACTGGGCGCCGGGATCCCGGTTATCGAGAACCTGGTCCTGGATGGCCTGGAACCCGGGGAGTACGTCATGCTGGCCTTCCCATTGAAGTTCAGGGGGGCCGACGGCTCACCGGTGAGGGTCATCCTTGCTGACTCGCTGGAGCACCTTCTTCCAGGAGTTCGGTGAAGTGACGGTGGCATACCCAGCCATCCGGTGAACCGGGAAGGACTTCCTCCACAGTCATTCCGAAGAATGGGCTGAGCATCCTGTCCAGGTAAGACAGCCTCAGGTCTATCTCCTTTTCCACCTTGGCTCCGCCCTCTATCATGGGGCCGTGGGAAAGAAGGATCCTGTTCCTCTTCATGCCTTTCAGGAGTTCCAGGGAGGCCATGTGGTCTTCGATGTCATCCCTTCTTACCCAGGGTACTATCCGTCTGCCGTCGTACCTGGACATCAGGTTGTCCCCGGCGTGGATGTACTCCCCGTCGATGTCCACGAAGATGCTGCAAGGCGAATGCCCCGGAGCCGGGATGAAACTCAGCCGGCTGTCACCGAAGATAAATGGTTCGTGAAAATCAACAGGCGTGACCGCCTGGGAAATGTCCTTGGCAAGGGTTTGACGGTACTCGGGGCTTCCCATGGCCGGGATGTTTTCCGGAGCGGCCATGAGCCCTGCGGCATGGTCGTTGTGAAAATGGGTAAGGATAACTGTGGAGAGGGATGAACGGCGGCCCTCCAGAGCATGGAGGACCGCCTTCATCTGGGAGCGGAACGCGGCGTCGAAGAGAAGGGCGCGTCCCTCTGAGATCAGGGAGTAGATGTTGAAACCGTAGTCGAAGCCTTCCTGTTCAGGGAAATTGAAGTTGAGAAGGCCCGGCCTCAGCTCCCCGGTTTTCAGAGGAACAGCCTCATGTCCGCTATCCTGCACTGGCAGCCGTGGAAATCAGCCGAGGAGAACATGGCGTCTCCCAGGTACTCCTCGGATACAGGGGCTTCAGGGGTAAGCCTGATGTAGAGCCCTTCATAGAGTGTTCCCTCGAGGTCGGCCCAGCCTTCGGCGTCCCAGGCGAACCCCGCCATGGGGAACTCCCCGATAACCGCCTCGAGATCTTCCAGGGTGGAACCTATACCGATTCCTTCCCCGGTGGTGATGGCGGGGCCTGTGAACCTTATCTGCGTAACCATGCCCTCTTCCCAGACCACGGAGAACTCCTGTTCGGTTCCTCCATAAACCAGAGCGCCTTCCGAGTAGTACCCCTCGCCCAGGTGCTCCCGGACCTCTTCCACGTTCTCCGCGCCGAAGGTCTCCACCAGGTACTCCATCGTGGTTTCGGGGGTGATCCCCTGGAAACCCTCCGGGGAAACGGTGAGGGTGGCTATCGCCGCTGCTGTGAGTATCGTCGTCATATCTGAAGGTCTCCCTCGGGTTCTATCATGTATACCCTTGACCACTCCTCGGTTATGGGGTCGAACCCCAGAACGCCGTAGGGGGAGATGGCCGGCATCACATTCTCATGGGCCTCGTCCGCCCTGAGGGCCGCGGTGAAGAGGAACTCGCCGGTGTCGCCGTCGTAGACCCTGTAGACAGCGCCGTCGTAGAGGCCGCTCATCACCCAGAGCCTGTTACTGGAATCAACCGAAAGCATGGCTATCATCGACCTGTACTCGTCGGGTTCATAGTTCTCCGCCATGGCTGGTGGGGCGCCTCCCGCGGTCATCCTGTTCCTTACTATTTCCCGTTCTATCTCGATGTCTTCCTGAGACTTCCTCACCATGGGGAATTCCTCTTCGATGGTGAAGAGCTCTTCCCCGGCCCTGTTCACGCAGGTAATCTGATAGTTCTCTGTATCGTACTGGGCGAGGAAAATGTCTTCATCCCTGTCTACGGCGAAGATTATGGATGTCTTGGCCATTTCGCCCATGTTGTTCATGTCGAAGGGGATCAGGTTCTCCCTGTAGGTTACGTCAGCTTCTGCGGAGTCGGTCCAGAGGCTCACCGCCATGCCGGTGAACATCTCCTCTCCATCCTGCTCCCATGCGGGCTTCAGCCCAACGAACCCGCCTTCAACGGCGGCAACGCCCACGGGAGGGGAGGGGAAGAACCCGCCCATTTCATGGGTGAAGCCATATCCGGCGTCGTAGAAGTTGATCTTTCCGCCCATGGCGTCGGGAACGATGAATCCGTTGTCCGGTGTCACCGCGAAGCTTGCGAGCATCAGGTACTCGCCTGGGCCCTGACCCTCTCCTCCGACGGAAGCGATGTACTCCCCGGAGGGTGAGTAGACCTTCACGGCGGTCTTGCCCATGTCGGCGATGGCTATGTTCCCGTTGGGAAGGTACTGGGCGGCGACCACGGTTCCGAACACCAGATTCGTGTCTCCCAGTTCCACGCCTATTGAGTCGGTCATCACCAGCCAGTGGTCTATCTCGGGCATCTCGAGGCTGGTGGGCTCTCCGTTCCCGCCGCCATCCGTTTGAGCGCCCTCTGCGGGTCCCTCTCCTCCGCAGCCGGCTGCCAGCAGTATCGCCAGCGCTGCAACAAGGTATTTCTGCATTCCTAACTCCCTCTTTTCGCGTTTACAGTGAGAAGTAAAGACTGTGCTCCAGGGGGTGAGGATTACCCCGGAAGAGCGCTGTCTCCTTCCTCTTCGCCTTCAGGAAAGCGTCGATGAGGTCCGGGGTGAACACATCGTCCTCCTGGAGGAATTCCCTGTCCTCCTCAAGGGAGTCAAGGGCCTGGTCAAGGCTTTCCGGAAGGCAGTGAAGGCCGGATGTGTCGTATCCCGCCGCGAAGACGTTCTCGTCGATGGGGCCGAAGCCCATCTTCTCCGGTTCCATCTCCTTCTTTATGCCGTCGATGGCGGCCATTATCATGGAGGCCATGGCCAGGTAGGGGTTGCAGGTGCCGTCGGGCACCCTGTACTCGAAACGCATCTTCTTGGGCGAGTTGGCGTATGCGGGAACCCTCACCGCGGCGCTTCTGTTCGGCCCGCTGAAGAACCTGTAAACAGGGGCCTCCTGGTTGGGCACCAGCCTCTGGTAGCTGTTCTGGGAGGGGTTGGTGAAGGCGGAAATGGCCCTTGCGTGGTGGAGGATGCCGGCGATGGCGGACCTGGCCAGGGGGCTGAGGTTGCAGTAGCCGTCTTTGTTGAAGAACAGCCTTTCCCCGGCCTTCTCGAAATAGAGGTGGAAGTGCATGCCGCTGCCGGGCTCTCCGGGAAGGGGCTTGGGCATGAAGGTTGACGCCAGACCGTGCTTCAAGGCCACGCTCCTTATTATGTGCTTGGTGAGCATCACGTTGTCGGCGCTTGTCATCATGGGGGCGAACCTGGTCTCTATCTCCGCCTGCCCCCATCTTCCCACCTCGTGGTGGTGGTACTTCACCTCTATTCCCGCCTCCTGCATCCTGGTCACCATCTCGCCCCTTATGTCGTGAAGGCTGTCAAGGGGGAACATGGCGTGGTATCCGCTGTGGGAGGCGTGAACCAGACCGTGGGAATCGAAGCCTTCGGATGCCCCGGGGTTCTCGATGTTCCCGAACTCGTAGCCGCTGCTGCCGGGCTTTCCCCAGAAACGGGCCCTGTCGAAGAGGTAGAACTCGAACTCGGGAGCCCAGAAGCTGTCTGTGGCTATCCCGGCGAATTTCAGCAGAGAAGAAGCCTTCTTCGCAATTCCCCTGGGATCCCTTGAGTAGGGGTGCCCGGTAACGCAGTCGACGATGTCTCCGAAAAGGGCCACAGTGGGCTTCTTCGCGAAGGGGTCGAAGTAGAGCCTTCTCGGGTCCGGCACCAGGGCCAGATCGCCGGCTTCGGTGCTGCTCATGCCGTCGAGGGTGGATCCGTCGAACCCTACGCCCCTGAGGAAGAGGTCGCTGGGGGCGGTTGCCACGGGTATGGTCACATGTCGCCAGTAGCCCATCAGGTCGGTGAACCTCAGGTCTATCTCCTCTATGCCCTTTTCCTTGAGCTTGTTCTGTGCCGCTTCGATGATCCCGTTGCTCACTTCATTCCACCTTTCACAGGGACTCCAGCTCCCTTATCAGAATCCTGTCAAGTTCCTTCTCATCCACCGCCCCGAGCGAAGACCCGTTCCTCCAGAGGATCAGACCCGCTGGGGTTCCTATTACAGCTATATCGGCTTCCCGGGCTTCCCCGGGGCCGTTGACCTCGCAGCCCATAACAGCCACGGTTACCGGTTTCTCAACACCCCGGAGCATTTCCTGTACCCTCAGGGCGAGCTTCTCCACGTCAAGCCTGGCCCTGGCGCATGTGGGACAGCTCACTATCCTCACGAACCTTCTTCTCAGTCCCAGGGACGACAGTATCTCCCACCCGGCTTCCGGCTCCGGCTCCGGGGAACCGGAGATGGAGACACGAATGGTGTCGCCGATGCCCTCATCGAGCAGGATCCCCATGGCCACCGCGCTCCTTATTCCGGCGGTGCTCCTGGGTCCGGCTTCCGTAACACCCAGATGGAGCGGGTAAGGGCATCTCTGCGCGGCCAGCCTGTTAACCCTAACCGTAAGCATCGGATCGGAAGCCTTCAGGGAAAGCACCATGTCCCGGAATCCCAGGCTTTCAAGAAGGGTAAAGTGTCTTTCGGCGGCGGCCCACATGGATTCTTCGTTTATGCCTCCGTAAAGATCGAGAAGGTCTCCGGGCACGCTTCCGGAGTTCACCCCTATCCTTATGGGGACATTCCTCTCCATGGCCAGGGCGGCTATCTCCCTCAACTCGCTTTCACGCCGGATGTTCCCCGGGTTGAGCCTGAGCTTGTGGATGCCGGCGGAGAGGGCCCCCATGGCAAGATCTGCCCTGAAGTGGATGTCCGCCACCAGCGGCACCGGGGATCCTTCTATTATCTCAGGCAGCGCCTGGACCGAGGCGTCGTCGGGAACCGACACGCGAACGATCTCGGCTCCCAGGTACGCCAGCCTGTTGATCTGATCGATGGTGGACCGGGCATCGGAGGTTTTCGTGTCGGTCATGGACTGAACGGAAACAGGCGCGCCTCCGCCGATATCCAAGGAGCCGGCCCGTACCTTTCTTTCCGAAGGCATCACGGTCTCCTGCGCGCGGTGACGAACCTGTGTCGCCCCGCAAGGTCCCTGCGGGTCTCCACGGAAACCCACTGTTCTCCGCTGAACATGGCCTTTACCGGTTCTTCCTGGTCGTATCCCGTTTCGAGCACGATGTATCCCCCCGGCGATAGCAGCCCGGGGGCCATTCTCACAAGTTCTAATATAAGGGAAAACCCCTTTTCTCCACCATCCAGAGCCAGCCGCGGCTCGTGGTCCCTTACCACCGGGTCGAGGCCGGCAATGTCCCCCGATGGGATGTAGGGCAGGTTGGCGACGATCAGATGGAACTCTCCCCGAAGCGGGTCTCCCAGGCTGCAGTTAACAGGCAGATAGTTCGCCGCCTGCAGCCGCAGTGCGTTCCCCGCGGCGAGGCCGGCGGCGGCAGGGGAGATGTCGGTGCCCACCACCGTTGCTCCAGGCAGTTCCAGGGCTAGTGTTATGCCAATCACACCTGAACCCGTTCCCGCGTCCAGCACCTTCGGAGAAGGGGGCAGGGGAAGGCCCAGGGCAAGCTCCACAAGCAGTTCGGTCTCCGGCCTCGGTATGAGGGCATCGGGGGTTACGGCGAAGGTCCTTCCGAAGAAGTCCCACTCACCGATCACATGCTGCAGCGGTTCCCCTCCGGCGACCCTGCGCACCAGCGAAAAAAAACTCTCCTCTTCCACGGGGGAAAAGGAGAGTCCGTAAAGGCCTGCCGGCGGTACTCCCAATGCATGGGCGGCGAGCACCCGGGTCTGCCACTCCGGGTTGTCTCCCCCGGCTGCTCCCATGAGGGAAGAGGCGGCCTTAAGGCACCGGGCCAGTTTCACCCCTCGGACCTTTCCGACAGGATGCGTTCCTGATCCACCTTGATAAGTTCTTCTATCACCGGGTCCAGGTCTCCTCCAAGGATCGAATCAAGGGCATGCAGGGTAAGGTGTATCCTGTGGTCGGTGAAGCGGCCCTGGGGGAAGTTGTAGGTTCGTATCTTGGCGCTCCTGTCCCCGGAGCCCACCATGCTCCTGCGGCTTTCTGAACGCTTCGCCTCCTCTTCCTCCTGCTTGACCACCAGGAGCCTGGACCTGAGGACCTTCATGGCCTTGGCCTTGTTCTTGTGCTGGCTCTTCTCGTCCTGGCATGAAACCACAGTTCCGGTGGGAATGTGGGTAATGCGAACCGCGGAGTCGGTGGTATTCACGCTCTGGCCGCCGGGGCCGGAGGAACGGTATACGTCTATCCTCAGGTCCTCGGGGTTTATGTCGATGTCCACCTCTTCCGCCTCCGGCAGGACCGCAACGGTGCATGCTGATGTGTGGATCCTGCCGCTGGTCTCGGTTTCCGGGACCCTCTGCACCCTGTGGACCCCCGACTCATACTTCAGCCTGCTGTAGACGCCGTCCCCGGAGAGGTTGAAGATTATCTCCTTCAGCCCGCCGCGCTCGCTTTCCCTCACGCTCATGGTCTCCAGCTTCCACCCCATCTTCTGGGCGTAGCTGGAGTACATCCTGTATATGTCGCCGGCGAACAGGGCCGCCTCTTCTCCGCCGGTGCCCGCCCGGATCTCCATTACGGCTCCCCGTCTGTCGTTAGGGTCGGGGGGTATAAGCAGGATCTTCAGTTTCCTGCCGAGCTTTTCCAGCCTCTCCTCCAGTCCGGGTATCTCCACCTGGGCCATCTCGGAGAGTTCCTGATCATCCCCCTGGGCCGCTTCGGACATCTCGTAGAGAAGGGTGCGAGTATCCATGATGTCCGTGAGGGTCTCATCTATGCGGACCAGACCGGACCGTTCCATGTTGAGCTGTTTTATCAGCGAGGGGTTCCTGAGGGTTTCCGGCTTGCAGAGTTCACCGTCGATCTCCTCTATCCGTTCCCTTATGCGGCTCTGTTCTTCACTGTGTTTCATCACTCTCCGTCCTCCTCGATACGGACAGATTCGGGCAGTTCCATCCCAAGGGCCATCCTGGCCGCAGTTTCGGCCACCTCCAGCATGGCCGGCTCCGCCTTCCTTGTGGTAAGCTTCTGAAGCCACATCCCCGGTTTCGAAAGGGCCCGGGCGAACCGGGACGTTTCCAGGTGCCTGTCGGAGGCCTTGAGTACTTCGTAGGCTATGCCCATTACCAGGGGGATGAGGGGAAGGTGGTATAGAACCCTCCAGTGGGCGGCGGGGGAAACGCCTGTTACAAGGTACACCAGCGAGTCGATAATGGTGTAGCATATGATGGTTATTATCATGACATAGAGAAGGAAGCTGGTACCGCATCTGGCGTGGAGTGGTGTATTGCTGTCGGCATCCTCCGCCAGCCGGTCGGAGCCGTTCTCCCAGGCGTGTATTACCTGGTGTTCAGCTCCGTGGTACATGAACACCCTTCTTATGTCCGGCATCAGTGATATGGCGGCGATGTAGATTATGAACGCCGCGATGCGGAAGACCCCCGCTGTCATGTGTATGGCGAACTGCGCCCAGCCTCCTGAAAGACCGCCGGGCACTATCCACTGGCCAAGCCTAAGGGGAAGCCAGGCGAACAGCACCACCGCAAGAACCAGAGCAGCTGCGTTGGCCAGGAAGGTCCCCACGGCGGAGGATCCTTTCTCCCTGCCCTTTTCCTCGGCGGCTTCCGCGGACCAGTTCAGCGCCGCAAAGCCCAGTTTCAGTGTTTCGATAAGGTTCACCGCTCCGCGGAGGACGGGCTTCGACAGAATGCCGCCGTTCCTCTCCGGGACCAGATGGGACATGTCCCTGGCAATTATGGCTCCGTCGGCGGTTCGCACCGCGGCTGCGGCCCCGCCCGGAGCGCGCATGAAAACGCCTTCGACTATTGCCTGACCGCCGATGTTCGGTCTGTTGCAGCCCATTTTTACTCCTGCAGTTAGAAAACGGGGGGCGTGGGCCCCCCGCTTCATTTCAGTGCCGGGACAGTTATCCCTCCTGCTCTTCCTTCTTCTCGATGCCGTACTTCTTAAGGTACTTGTCTACCCTTCCGGCGGAGTCGATGAGCTTCTGCTTGCCGGTATAGAAGGGGTGGCAGGCGGAGCAGATGTCGAACTTGTGGTCGCCGCGGGTTGACCTGGTGCGGACCGTGTTGCCGCAGGCGCAGGAGAAAACGGCTTCCTTGTACTCAGGATGTATGTCTTTCTTCAATGTACTTTCCTCTCAGGCGAAAAACCGCCGTATCCTACTCGTAATTCTGCATGTTGTCAAGGAAACGGCGGTTGGATTTGTGCTTGGAGAGCTGGTTCTTAAGGGTTTCCATGGCCTCCACGGGGCTCATCTCCACCAGGATCTTCCGCATTACCCAGACCCTGCTGATGGTTTCCTCGTCGAGGAGAAGGTCTTCCCTTCTGGTTCCTGACTTGGTGATGTCTATCGCCGGGTAGATGCGTCTGTCCGCCAGCCTTCTGTCAAGAACTATCTCGCAGTTGCCGGTTCCCTTGAACTCTTCGAAGATCACTTCGTCCATGCGGCTTCCGGTGTCCACCAGGGCGGTTCCGATGATGGTGAGGCTTCCACCCTCCACGATGTTCCTGGCGGCCCCGAAGAACCTCTTGGGTCTCTGGAGGGCGTTGGAATCCACTCCGCCGGAGAGGATCTTGCCGGAATGGGGAATGACCTGGTTGTTTGCCCGGGCAAGCCTTGTGATGCTGTCCAGGAGCACCACCACGTCCTTACCCGCTTCGACCAGTCTACGGGACTTTTCCATTACCATGTCCGCCACCTGGACATGTCTTTTAGGGGCTTCGTCGAAGGTGGAGCTTATCACCTCGCCCTGGACCATGCGTTTCATGTCGGTGACCTCTTCCGGTCTCTCGTCGATGAGAAGCACGATCAGCTCAACGTCGGGATGATTCTCACTTATTGCGTTGGCCAGGTGCTGGAGAAGTATGGTCTTCCCCGCCCTGGGAGGGGATACGATCAGCGCCCTCTGCCCTTTGCCGATGGGAACCAGCAGATCCATTATCCTTCCGGAATACTCCTCGGGCTTCGTTTCCAGGGTGAACTTTTCTTCGGGATAGAAGGGGGTGAGGCTGTCGAACCGCCTGCGGGTGGTGGATTCGTCGGGGCTGAAGCCGTTCACGGTTTCCAGCCTGACAAGGGCGGCGTACTTCTCGCCGTCCCTCGGCTTTCTGGAGTGGCCGCAGATGGAGTCGCCGGTCATAAGATTGAAACGCTTGATCTGACTGGGGGAAATGTACACGTCGTCCGGGCCGGGGAGATAGTTGCACTCGGAGTTCCGGAGGAATCCGTAGCCTTCGTTCAGAACTTCGAGAACTCCCGTGGAATAGCCCAGCCCGTTCTTCTCAGCCTTGTTCTCCATGATTATGGTGACCAGGTCTGCCTTCCTGATGTTGGTGACTCTCTTGATGCCCGCCTCTCTGGCGATGGCCTGGAGTTCCGACAGGGTTTTTGAATCGAGGTCGGAAGCGCTGGGTCCTTCTATGACCCTTCTGTGCTTACCGTGGGGACTCTTCTGTTTACGGCTGTTCTTCTGCAATGATTGTCTCTCCGTTAGTGTTCCGCCGGGCGGCGGTAATTATACATGTGGCATCTACCCGATGTGAAACGGCATGTGATGGTCTGCTTGCGTTTTCTGAAAGGGGGAGATTCCCGGTCAATCGTGGTAATCAAAAATCATTGAAGTGGTACCCCCTCGTCAAGTGCCTGTCGACCGCCAGGTTCCAGGGCTGGCAGCACGGACGTTCGATTCGTTAATATTAGCCTTTGAACCTTGATCATCCAAAGGGAGGAAACTGGTGTCAGCGGACGGTGTGTTCCTTGCACTTGCAGTTCTGCTGGGGCTGTCCTGCGCTGCCGGGCTGCCCTGGTCCATCCCCGATGCGGCTCTCTACGGACTGATCCTCCTGGGTATATCCCTCTCAGTCGCCTTCATACTTCTCCGGCGCGACCGCACCCCCGGCAAGGGGGCGGTACTTCTCACCGCGGCCCTGGCGGTTTTTTCGGTACAGCTGCTGGGTGGAGCCGGAGGGCCCGCGGCCTTCATGTATCCCGTTCTTTTCCTCTGGATGAAGAGGGACTCTATCTCAGGTCCACTGGTGGTGGGGGCTTCGGCCATGGCCATGATCGAGTTCCTGGGCCCCCTTGCGTACTCCTCCGGGATATTCAGCGGCTCCACGGACCCCGGCGGAATACTCCGCTCCATGAACGATTCACTGATCGCCGGGGTGATCCCGCTTCTCTCCCTCTTCCTTGTGGAGCTCCTTGAGGAAAGGAAGAAAGACATCCCTGGAATCCTTCTCCCTCCGGATGAACCGGGCAGGGATGAAAGGTCCTTTCCGGAAGACGTGGCCAGGAGCCTCATGCCGGTCCTGGGCAGGGCGACCGGGGCAGGGGGGCTCTTCCTCTTCACCGGCGATGCCCGGGGGATCTATACTTTGAACGAGTTCATGGTCTCCTCGGGCTCGGTTTCCTCCAGATACATCACCGGCCCGGGAGATCCCGTGCTGGAGCTTCTGAAGGAAGCAGGGGAAGATCTGATCCACACCGACTCCAGTAAGCTTGCCCTTTCAGGGAGCGGCGGTCTCCCCTGGTATGTGGGAGACCCCGGCAGGACCCATGTGTCCCTCCTGAGATTCAGCCGCGATGGTGATATCCACGGCTTCCTGGTTGCCGACTACGATTCCCGGGAGACCAGGAAGATGGCCGCGCCGCTCCTGGTGGACTCCGCTTTCCTGCTTTCGGTGGCATGGGAGAGGTCCCGCCCTCCAGAGATAGGGGGCTTCATAGCCATCTGCGATGACATGGCCTCGGTGAAGGACATAAAGGGGGCGGTTCACAGGCTCATCAGCCGGATCATGACCAGCTGGCCTGAAACCACCGCTTCAGTTGCTTTGCTGGGGGAAGGGGGCGTGCTCAGGGTATACGAATCGCTGGGTCCGCTTTCAGAGGGCCGGGCAGGGAGGGAGTTCGGCCTCAAGGACGGCTTCGCCGGTATGGCGGTGAACCGCAGGGAACCCATGCGACGCCTCAGGATGAAGGTTGGCCAGAAGGCGGTGAGGACCTTCGGCGATGCCGATGGAGCAGCCAGCCCTGCGGGTTCCTGCTGTGCCGTTCCCCTGGAATATGACGGCATGGTCTTCGGGGTCCTTACCGTGGAAAGCGAAAGCGAGCAGTTCTTCGCCGCGGAGGACCTTTCCCTCTTCAAATCCTTCTCCTCCGTATTCAGCCTGGCGGTGAGCCGAAGCAATCTCAGGGCTTCGCTGGCCAGGCTGAAGGAGAGCGACAGGCTCACCGGATTTCCCCTTCTCTCCTCGTTCCATGCAAAGCTCAACGACCTTGTGCGGGGGGTGAGGAGCCGGGCCTGGTCCATTACGGTCCTTGCTGTTGACATCAGCGGTTTCAGCAGGATCAATGAAACCTGCGGCTACACCGAGGGGGACAGGGTGCTGGGGGAAACGGCACACCGGATCAGACGGGCGGTGGGGAACAGGGCTTTCTTCGCCCGGGCCGGGGCAGACAGGTTCCTGGTCTGTCTCCAGGAGGTGGACAGGGTCTCCGCAGAGGCTTATGCCGCCAGGATACACGAGGAGTTCGCTGACTCTCCTGTGGCCGCCGGAGAAAGGAGCATCGAGGTCTCCGTCTGCATCGGAGGCGCGGTTTCCCATGTTGATAAGATGATAAGGAAGCTGCCTTCCATTGCCATATCCATGGCGGAGAGCATTTCAGGCAAACCCGGATTTACCACGATAACCGAGGTAAGTCAGTTCTACGAGCTGGACAGGAACAGATGATGAAGCGCATTCCCGCAAGGCTCTTTCTACTGTTCGTGGCGCTTCTGATCCCGGTGCTGAGTCACCAGCCCGCCCTTAAGCCCCCTTTCCAGCTCTTCCCCCATCAGGACAAGGTATTCCATATGGTGGAGTTCGGAGGCCTGGCCCTGGCCCTGGTGATGAACCGGGACCTGTTCCGCAGGTTCAGGAACAGGCTGGGAATGGTACTTTTCGGGTTCTGCTGGGCAGTTCTGGATGAGTTCCACCAGTCCTTCGTTCCGGGAAGGGACTGTTCCATGGCGGATCTCCTGGCGGACTGGGCTGGGGTTCTTGCGGGAGTTTTTCTGTTCTCAGCTCTCTTTCCTTCACGACGGGACAAATAGTATATATCATTTGTCAGATGGCGGACTGCATCTTGACAGCGCAGGGCGTTGTGGATTAGTAATAGCTTTCTGAACGTTGATGGAATCCCTGAATGGGGCAAGGGGTCATGAACGAGTTTTCAGGATCCATGCGAAGTGAAACTCAAAATCGGAGTAACCGAGAGGAGGAGTCGGAGATGCTCAGAAAAAGAACCTCAGTGTTCTTCCTTGCTCTCCTGGCCATGATCCTGCTGGTTGCGGCCTGCGGACCCAGCGCGGAACAGATCCGTGCCAGGGACGAGGCCCGGGCAGCAGCACTGGCCGCGGAAGCGAGAGCAGTCAGCCTTGAGAACGAGTATGCGGATCTCAACGAGGAAATCCCTCAGCTTGAAGCGGAGATAGCTGCGCTTGAAGTGGAAAAAGCAGAACTTCAGGCCGAGTACGAAGCACTCGGCGGAACCGGTAGATAGGAAGGGGTAAAGCATGCGCTACGCAATGATTTTCGCGCTGGTCCTCTTCGCCTCTCTTGCGGTTGCAAAGAGCTACACGGTTGAGGATCTGCAGGGTTACACCCGCGACGAGATCGAAGCAATGGGTAACAAGGACATCCAGCTTCAGATAGCTTACTGGGAGTGGCAGAAGGCCGAAGCCGACGCCGTGGTGGAAGAGTGGGAACCCCAGGTTCTCCCCCTCCGCGCCGAGCGCGACGAGCTCCTCGCCATCAGGAACCAGCTTCAGCAGGACATTAACTGGCTCCGCGGCGAGATCAACAGGCTTCGCAACAGCGGTGTGAACCACACCATCGTAGAGGGTGAGAGCCTCTGGCTCATCGCCAGCTACCACTACTACTTCGGCAACGGATCGGAATGGCCCCGCATCTATGAGCGCAACAGCGCCCATATCAGCGACCCCAACATGATCTACGCCGGCGACACCATCGTGGTTCCCGTTCCCATGGCCAGCACCTACACCGTGGTCGAGGGCGACTTCCTGGGCAAGATCGCCGGATACGGCATCGTTTACAACAACAGGGGCGAATGGCCTCAGCTGTACGAAGCCAACCGCGATCAGATCAGCAATCCCAACCTGATCTACCCCGGCCAGGTCCTTGACATCCCCCGCGGCGGAATGCGCGGCGGACGCTAAGAGGCACTGAGAATCGTAAAAGGGCTCCCCGCCACCACGGCGGGGAGTTCTTTATATTCAGACCATCATGAAGAACGCTGACAGCAGAAGGATACCCCTCACTCCGGAGGACGCCGCCACCCTGCTGGGGCCCGGCGACGGGAACCTCAGGGAGATATGCAGGGCCCTGGGAGTAGCGGCGGTTTACAGGAACGGGCATCTTGTCTATACCGGCCCCAGGGAGGCCCTGGACAGGGCGCAGGCCGCCACCGAAAGGCTCATGGCTTCGGTGCAGGCCAGCGGAACCATCTCGAAAAGCGCTCTGGCCAAAGCACTGGAGTTCCCGGAACTCCGGGCGGAGGGGCTGGTCTACAGCGTACCGGGAAGGGCCGGGCGGATCATTCCCAGGACCCCGGGGCAGGAAGCGTACATGCGTTCCATCATCCACAACGAACTGGTCTTCTCAATAGGCCCGGCGGGAACCGGAAAGACATTCCTGGCGGTGGCCGCCGCGGTGGCCGCCCTTCGTGACAGCCGCGTGGAGAGGATAATCCTCACGAGACCGGCGGTGGAGGCGGGCGAGAATCTGGGTTTCCTGCCCGGCGACCTCCAGCAGAAGATAGATCCGTACCTGAGGCCGATATTCGACGCCCTGAACGATACACTCACCCCGGCCAGGGTTCAGAAGTACATGGAAAGCAGGATAATAGAGGTAGCCCCATTGGCCTACATGCGTGGAAGGACACTGAACAACGCCTTCGTCATCCTCGACGAGGCCCAGAATACCACCATGACCCAGCTGAAGATGTTCCTTACGAGAATGGGGTACGGCTCCAGGCTGGTGGTCACGGGAGATGTCACTCAGATCGACCTGAAGCCTCCCGCCGGGTCGGGTCTTGTAAGGATGGTCAAAGTACTGAGGAATGTGAGCGGCATAGGGTTCATTTATCTCGACCAGGGGGACGTGGTCCGCCATCCCCTGGTTCAGAGGATGATCGAAGCCTTCAGCATTGAGGAGAACCAGTGAGCAGTCATTTAAAAAGGAAAACTGCACTCACGGCGCTTTCCTTCCTTCTCGCCTTGACCATTCTGGCGGGGTTCTACCTGGGCTTCGACTCAAGGGGAGCCCTCGCCGACAGGAATCTAGTTATCGGCGAGCCGGTTGCGGAGGGCATAATCGCGGTTCACGACTTTGCCGTTCCATACACGCAGGAGGAGCGGAACGAAATGGCCCGGGAGGCCGCCCAGTCCATTCCCGTTTTCCTCAGAAGGGATGCGTCGGTGTCCGAAAGCGTTTCCACCCAGGTCCGGGACATCATCTTTGCCGCAACCGGAAGCGAGAACACCGCCGACTACTTCAGGGACAGGGTATCCGATTTCTATGAGACCGGGCTGGTGGATCTCGACCAGCTCCGCCTTTCCTACCAGGGGAGCCGCGCGGTGGTGGAGGGTATGCCCGAAGAGAACGTATCGGGTCTGTTCACGGTATCCGAGGCCCGGGAAGCCCTGGGCCTAGACCTGCGCAACAGGAGCATCACCGAGGAGAAGATCCCTCAGATCGTTGAAATGCTGGTGCCCGACCTCATGGTGGATCAGGCCGCCATTGACTCCGCCGCTTCCGTGGCGGTGGAGGCCCTTCCGGAAAACCTCACGGCGTTCTCCACCGGCGACGAGATTCTTCCCCCGGGCGGTCTGTACACCACCGAGATAAGCAGATACTGGGACGCAATGGTGGTTTCACCCTCCGGGCGGCAGGGGCTGGTGGAGCACAAGGCGGCGAAGACAGGGCTGGCGGGGATACTTCTGTTCCTGGGGGCCCTGTTTCTCTCCAGGGCAAGGAAACCCCTGGGCCCGTGGTCCTATTCCAGGGTCTTCCTGCTCTTCCTGTCCTGGGGCCTTACTCTGGTGCTCACCATTCTCTTCGCGAAATCAGGGGTTACCGAACTTTCCTCTTTCACTTTTACCATGTTCGGCGCCGCGCTGACGGCGGTATTCTTCGACCAGCGTTCCAGGGAACTCTCCGTTCCCTTCTCCTGGATACTTGCCATGCTGTTCTCTGCGATGTTCGCCCTTCATTCCCCTCATCCGATGACCACCTTCTTCATCTCGATGATCCCCGCCTGTCTCGTGGCCTATCTTATAGCCGATCTCAGCGACAGGGCGATCTTTCAGGCCCTTTCCGCGGGAATAGTCTCCTCCCTTGTGGTTTACTGGCTGCTTTCCACTTCCGGCAGCAGCGGAAGCCGCAGCTTTACCCCGGTCATCTGGCTTTCTATCCTGGGGCTTCCCCTGGTGGTAACGGGAATGGTCCGGGTGCTCGTCCATCCCCTTGAACTGCTCTTCAACATGGCCACCCCCCTTGCTTACCAGAGGCTTCAGTCCGACGGCCATCCCCTTCGTGTGGAAATGAGTTCCAGGGCCCCGGGGACCTACGCCCACTCATCGCTGGTGGCGGACATGGCCGGCAGGGCCGCCGAGGCCATAGGAGCAGATGCTTCCCTGGCCAGGCTCGGGGGCATATACCACGACATCGGAAAGCTTTCCGCACCGGGCATGTTCGTGGAGAACATCAAGAATGCCGAGAGGAACAGCCCCCATCTGGAACTGCCCCCCCTGGAGAGCGCCAGGATCATCATCTCCCATGTGGAGAACGGTGTGAGGCTGGCTGAGAAGCACAGGCTCCCCAGGGACATCGTGGACATAATCGAACAGCACCACGGCGATTCCCCTGTTCGGTTCTTCCTGGAAAAGGCAAGGAGGGAGCAGCCTCCCGGAACCACCCTGGACGAGACCCTGTTCCACTACCCCTTCCCTGTTCCCAAATCCAGGGAGGCGGCCCTGGTGATGCTTGCGGATACCATCTCCTCGGCGATAATAGGCCTGGGCAGCGACGCATCCTCCGACAGGAAAACGCTGACGGTGACCGGGATCCTCAGGGAGACCGAGGACTCCGGGCTTTTCGACGAGTGCTGTTTCCCGCCTTCTGAAAGACGAAAAGCGGTTAATGTGTTCCTTGAAGTCATGGACAAGAAAAACTATGAAAGGGTAAAGAATTTCCCCCATGGAAAGTGACAAACCTCCCTCTGAACCTTTGAAACCCACCCTGGACATCCTCCTGGACAACCCACACGAATCCCTTCTCAAGCTGGAAGGCATTATCGAAGCCACCATACCCGCGCAGGTGGAGTTCATAATCTGTGACCCGGGCATGATGCGTTTCCTCAATCTGAGGTGGAGGCATATCGACAGACCCACCGATGTGCTTACCTTCGACCTTTCCTCCCCCGGGGAGGACCCGTCGGGGGTGGTCTATGTGGACGGAAGGCTGGCCCCTCCTCTCTCCGAGGTGCTGGAGCGTGTCTACCACGGCTGGCTTCATCTTCGGGGAATGACCCATGACACCGAAGAGACACTGGACGAAATGAGAAGGGAGACCGCCGGTCTGGTGGACAGGGCTCTGGAAATGGCAGGTGAGTCGGTATGATTACCGGGATAATTCTTTACGCAGCAGGTGTGATCCTCGCCGCCGCCGCCAACGGTTCCAGGGCGGCCCTTCCGGAAACCGTTACCACAATGGGCAGAGACCCGTCCGACAGACGCAGGGAAGCTGCTCTGCGTCTCAGGGTGATATGGCTGGGCAAGGTAACCGGTCTTCTTCTCGCCGGCGCTGGGGCGGCTCTTCTTTCAGGAAGCCTGCCCTTTTCCTGGCCGATCTCCCTGGCTGCGGCGCTCCTTGCCGCGGCCTTCGCAGGCGAGGTGTTCCCTCCGGTGATGGTAAGAGGGCTTCCAGAAGGCGCCGCGGCCAAGCTCTTCAGAGCGCCGATGACTATCCTTATCCTCCTCTTCCGGCTCCCCGCCCGGCTTCTCCTGGGCAGGGAGAACGGAGATTCCGACGACTGGGCCTATACCCCTCCGGACACCCTCTGGCTGGAACAGCGCAGGGAGAAGGGTGACCAGGAGGAACTGGAGAAGGAGCAGGAACTCGTCGACTCCATACTGGACTTCTCCGACAAGATCGTCCGCGAGGTGATGGTGCCCAGGATAGACGTTGACTGCATCGAGCTGTCCGACGACATCCAGTCAATAGTCAGGCAGGTGAAGAAGGCCGGAAGAAGCCGGATACCCGTGTACAGAAAGATAATCGACGACATAGCAGGAGTTCTCTACGCCAAGGACCTGCTGGGAGTTGAAGCCAGTCGAGACAACGGCACCTTCCGACTTGAGACAATTCTCAGGGAAGCCTATTTCGTGCCGGAGTTCAAACGGATCGACGAGCTTTTCGCCGAGTTCCAGACAAGCAGGATCCACATGGCGGTGGTGGTGGACGAATACGGCGGAATGGCCGGCATAGTAACCATGGAGGACATCGTCGAGGAGGTGTTCGGAGAGATAAGGGACGAGTACGATTCCGAACCTCCCATGGTGAGGAAGATCGGCGGCGGAGCCTACAGGATAGACGCAAGGCTTCCGGTGGACGAGCTGAACGACATCCTGGGGACCGACCTGGAGGAGGACGAGGACTACGAGTCCGCCGGGGGTCTTCTCTACCATACTCTGGGAAGGATCCCGGAACCCGGCGATTCCGCGGATATCCCCCCATGGAGGTTCACCGTGGAGAAGGTCAGCGGTCAGCGGATCGTATTCATAAGGGTTTCCCCCCTTGCCGGAGAGAAGGGTTGAGAGTCTCCACTCCGGCGTTCGTCCTAAGGCGGATAAGGTGGAGCGAATCGTCTCTCATACTCACCCTGTACTCCCTGGATTTCGGCAGGATATCCGCCATGGCAAGGGGCGCGCTCAGACCTGGCAGCAAGTTCCTGGGGTGCATGGAGCTGTTCAGCAGCAGCGAGTTCGGCCTGTCCAGGCGCGAGGGCAGGGAACTGGACACCGCAACAGAGGCCAGCGTTCTCAGCCACAACACCGGCTTGCGCATGTCCTCGTCGGCCTTCGCCGGAGCCGGTCTCTATACCGACTGGCTCCTGGCGGTGGTAAGCCACGGCAACGAGCCTTCCGGCCCTGTATACGCCCTCACCGAGAAGGTGTTCTCCCTTCTTGAGAACGGAGCCTCTCCATGGCCGGTGGTCTGCGGAGGGGCTGCGAGGCTCCTCATGCTCTCAGGTCTGGGGTTCACCGCCGGACGGTGCGTCTCCTGCGGGGGCCCGGCGGGGGAAGACGCGAAATGGTCCCATTCCGCCGGGGGAACCGTCTGCTCCAGGTGTCCGGAACCCGGTATCCATGTGAAGCAGGGCCTGGTCAGCTTCCTGCAGAGGTCCGTTGACAGCGACCTGGGATCCCTGGCGAGGGTCGGGCTTTGGCGGGATGGTTATATTCAGTGCCATTCGCTGATCAAGGACTATGCCCAGGTTCACCTGGAACGCCGGCTGTACCTCAAGTCGGAAAAAGTGATGAAGGAGATCCTAGATGCAGGCCACTGAAGACCTGATGAAGAAGATAATGTCCCTCTCTGGAACGCCGACTGTTCCTCAAGTCGGAAAAAGTGATGAAGGAGATCCTAGATGCAGGCCACTGAAGACCTGATGAAGAAGATAATGTCCCTCTCCAAGAGGCTCGGATTCGTCTACCAGTCCGGGGAGATCTACGGCGGCCTCCAGTCCGCCTGGGACTACGGCCCTCTGGGCGTTGAGCTGAAAAGGAACATCACCGAGCTCTGGTGGAACGAGATGGTACGCTCCCGGTCCGACGTGGTCGGGGTGGACACGGCGATAATCACCCACACCGACGTGTGGAGGTCGTCCGGTCACCTGAAGAACTTCCATGATCCCCTGGTGGACTGCAGGGAGTGCAGGAGCAGGTTCAGGCAGGATCATCTGGAAGGGGACAGGTGCCCTGAATGCGGCGGTGAACTCACCGAGCCCAGGAACTTCGGGCTGATGTTCAAGACCTTCATGGGTCCTTTGGAGGACGACAGCGCCGTTGTCTATCTCAGGCCTGAGACCTGCCAGTCCATCTTCGCTCAGTTCCAGAACATCGTAACCAGTACCCGGAAGGCCCTTCCCTTCGGCATAGCCCAGATAGGCAAGGCCTTCAGGAACGAGATAACGGTGAGGAACTTCATATTCAGGAGCCGGGAGTTCGAGCAGATGGAGATGGAGTTCTTCTGCCATCCCGATCAGTGGGAGAAGTGGTACGAGTACTGGATAGAGAAGCGGTTCAGCTGGTACACCGACACGCTTGGTATCAGGAAGGAGAACCTCAGGCTCAGGAAGCACGAGGAGAAGGAGCTCGCCCACTACGCCACCGGGTGCACCGACATAGAGTACCGTTTCCCCTTCTCCGGGGAGGAGGGCTACGGAGAGCTGGAGGGCATAGCGAGCAGGACCGACTACGACCTTTCCGCACAGATGCAGGGAAGCGGGAAGGACCTTACCATTCTGGACAGGGAAACAGGTCAGAAGGTCACCCCCTTCGTGGTGGAGACATCCGGAGGCGTGGGGAGGACCTTCCTCATGGTGCTGCTGGACGCCTACCACGAGGAGGAGGTCGCAGGCGACACCAGGGTGGTCCTGAAGCTCCACAGGAACCTTGCCCCGGTGAAGGCCGCCGTACTTCCACTTTCGAAGAAGCTCGCCGAGGAGGCGCAGAAGGTGGAGGAGATCCTCAGACCCCACTGGCCGGTGGTTTTCGACGTAACCGGTTCGATTGGGAAGAGGTACAGAAGGAACGACGAGACAGGGACCCCGTACTGCATCACATTCGATTTCGACAGCCTGGAGGACCGCATGGTCACCATCCGGGACAGGGACACCCTTCAGCAGATAAGGGTGAGAATAGACAGCCTTGAAGAGGTCATGCGAGGGCTCATGGCGAACGGCTGGGAAGAACAGGAGTAGCTGATGGCTCTGGGCAAAAGGTACAAGGCCGACGAAGCGGAACCAAGGTGGCAGAAGCACTGGGCGGACAAGGGCATCTACAGGTACGACCCTGATTCGGGAAAGGAAGTCTACTCCATAGACACCCCTCCTCCCACCGTGAGCGGCATGATCCACATGGGGCATATCTTCAGCTATGTCCAGGCCGAGGTAATGGCAAGATATCACAGGATGACCGGCAAGGAGGTCTTCTACCCCTTCTGCTTCGATGACAACGGTCTGCCCAGCGAGCGTTTCACCGAGAAGGTGAAGGGCGTGAGGGCCCAGGACATGACCAGGGGAGAGTTCGTGAAGCTCTGCCTGGAGGTGGCCAAGGACGCCGAGGCCCAGTTCCGGGACCTGTGGAACAGTTTCGGTTTCAGCTGTGACTGGTCGCTGATGTACACCACCATCGACCCCTGGGTTCAGAGGCTGAGCCAGCGCTCATTCCTCGATCTCGTTGAGAAGGACAGGGTCTACAGGAAGGAATCCCCCACCCTGTGGTGCCCCGAGTGCCGCACCGCGGTGGCCCAGGCGGAAACCGAGGACAAGGAGCTGCCCAGCCATTTCCACGACCTGGAGTTCCCCCTGGCCGACGGAAGCGGAACCATACCCATAGCAACCACCAGGCCTGAGCTGATCCCCGCATGCGTGGCCGTTTTCGTCAATCCTGAAGACGACAGGTGGAAGCACCTTGTGGGGAAGAAGGCGGTCGTTCCCCTCTTCAAAAGGGAGGTGGAGATACTCGCCGACGAGAAGGTGGCCTCCGACAAGGGCTCCGGCGTTGTGATGTGCTGCACCTTCGGGGACACCACCGACATAGAGTGGTGGGAGAAGTACGGCCTGGACCTCAGGATCGTTCTCGACGACAAGGGGCACATGAACGGAAACGCCGGGTTCCTTGAGGGGATGTTCTGGAAGAAGGCCAGGAAGGCCATCGTCGAACGGCTGGACGAGGAAGGGCTCAGGAAGGGCGGAAAGGACATCTCCCACGCGGTGAACGTTCACGAGCGCTGCGGCACGCCGCTGGAGTACCTGGTTAACAAGCAGTGGTTCATAAGGATACTGGACCTGAAGGACAAGCTCCTTGAAAAGGGCGCTGAGATAAACTGGTACCCCGCCCATTTCAGGGTGAGGTACGACCACTGGGTGGAGAACCTGAAGTGGGACTGGTGCATCTCCAGGCAGCGCTTCTACGGCGTGCCCTTCCCTGTCTGGTTCTGCAAGGCCTGCGGAGAACCCCTTTTCGCCGCCGACTGCCAGCTTCCGGTCGATCCGCTGGTGGACTCACCGGAGAACCCCTGTCCCAGTTGCGGGGGAACGGACTTCGCCCCTGAAAGCGATGTAATGGATACCTGGGCCACCAGTTCCCTCACACCCCAGATAAACAGGAAGTGGAAAGAGGACGACCAGAGGGAGAATGTATTTCCCATGGCCCTGAGACCCCAGGCCCACGACATAATAAGGACATGGGCCTTCTACACCATAGCCAAGGCCCTGCTCCACCACAGCACCATACCGTGGAGCGATGTGATGATATCCGGGCATTCCCTGAACCCCGACAGGCAGAAGATGTCCAAGAGCAAGGGCAATGTTGCGGGAGATCCCCTGGCTGCCCTCCAGCAGTTCTCCGCCGACGAGCTGAGATACTGGGCCTGCTCTTCCAAGCTGGGCACCGATGTGGTCTTCAGCAAGGAGGTACTGGGCGAGGGAAGAAGGCTGGTAACCAAGCTCTGGAACGCCACCAGGTTCGCCGAGGCCAGGCTGGAGGGTTTCGACCCGAAGAGGCAGGTAACCCTGCACCCCTTCGACAGGTGGCTCCTCAGCAGGCTCACCGAAACCGTGAACAGGGCAACCGCAGGAATGGGGCAGTACGAGTACTCCACCTGTGTGAGGGAGGCGGAGACTTTCTTCTGGAAGGCCCTGTGCGACAACTATCTGGAAATAGCCAAGGGAAGGCTCTACGGCGACGACCCGGAGGCGAAAGCGGCGGCGCAGTACACCCTGTACACCGCTCTCTACACAGCGCTGAGGCTATTCGCCCCGGTAATGGTACACATAACCGAGGAGCTGTACCACGGCGTGTTCATGGAAACGGAGAAGCACCCCTCAATCCATGTGGCCCCATGGCCCCAACGCGATTTCATGGACGAGGAGGCGCTGCGTCTTGGCAACAGGGCCCTGCTGGTGATAGAGGAGGCCAGGCGCTGGAAGAGCGAGAACAATCTCAGCATGGCCACCCCGCTGGAATCGGTTGACGCTCCGGAAGAGCTGAAGCCCTTCGAGGCGGACCTTCTCTCCGTGACCAGAGCGGCCAGGCTGAATTACACCGGCTAGAAGAACGCCTTGTAAAGGGTCAGGAGACCCAGGGCCGTTGTGGCAACCCCGATAACAAGGGTGAACTTCCGGGTGTTCATTCTCTTCACCAGTACAGCGCTCAGAGGAACGCTGGCCACCGCCCCCACCACGAGGGGCGGGGCCAGTTCCCAGTTCACGGTGGTTCCCAGGATCAGGTAGGTGAGCACACCCACCAGGCATGTAAAGCTCTCCGCCATGCTGGTTATGGCGATGGCGCTCTTGCCGTTCACCCCGGACAGTATCTGGCCGCTGGTGACCAGCGGGCCGTAACCTCCTCCTGAGAGGCCCTTGTTGAACGCGGCGGTGATTCCCAGCCCGGTGACCTTCCGCCAGCTGAACCTCCCGGGGCTTTTGTGTCGGGCGAGGATCAGGACGCCCATGGCAAGCACTATCACCCCGATGAGCGGGGTGAGATAAGCCTTCAGGTTAACGGCGAACACCGCCGCCCCTGCGGCTCCCACAAGGCTGCAGAGCCCCAGTATGAAGGCTATCCGGGAATCCTGTGACCTGGGCAGGTAACCGAGTTTGCCCATTTTCTTAACAATGGAATGTTCAGTATCGTTGCGGAAATCAAAGTATGCGTTGCCCGCCCTGTGGTGGGCGAAGGCGGCGAAGCCGCCGGTGATCAGTTCGGAAAGCAGTATCGCAGGCACTATGGCCGTTGGCTCATATCCCATTAAAAGAAGCACCGGTGTAAGCGTGGTTCCATAGCCCATCCCCAGCGTTGAATCCACCAGTTCGCAGAGGAAGGCCATCCCGAAGAGCAGGGCAAGAAGCTCCAGCTCCATTTCAATATCTCCGTTCAGGTTAGGGTTTGTTCCCGGCTAGAGCAGCTTTCTGATCAGCGCCTTGACCAGCTCGGTCATCTCCGAGTCCATGGCCTCAGCCGGGATGTTGATGGTAAGGGAAAGCCCCTCTTCGGGGGGCGTCGCCCTGGGCGCGGGTTCATCTGATACATCCGGGAGGGGAGAACCGTTATGGACCTCCGAAGGGGAGTCACCCTGCGCCGGCACCGCCGGTGAGCCTTCCTTCGCCTTCTCCGCCCTTCCGAAGTCGGCTATGTCGCTGAGCACCTGAAGGGTGAGCACCATGTAGGCCGCCTCGGTATCGGAGACCCCGGTCTTGTCGCGGAAGAAGGCCATAAGCGCCTTCCCGTCGATGCCACCTGTCCTGGGATAGGCCTCGAATACCCCGGCGTAGGCCTTTGAAATGGCTTCGGCAAGCATGCCTGCGAATTCCCCTTCCCCGGCTCCGTGGGCCTGGCTCCACAGGGCAGAAGGGGAGAGGTTGCTGTCTATGAACCCAAGGAAGAAAAGAAGCTCAAGGAGCTTAACGTCCGACTGCCTTCTGAACCCCACGGAAGCAAGTCGGTGGTTATCTTGTCGGGCTGTTCGCTTGTTCTGATGTTCCTGAAAAGCAGCTCTATGGATCCCGGATCCCGTACCGCAGGATAGGTGTTCATGGTTTCCCCCTCTGTTGGATACAGGCAAAATATCTCTTTCCAGGGGCAAAAAAAAGAGGGAGGAGCAGTGCCCCTCCCTCCGAAGATAAAGCGGTTCTAGAAAGCGGTCTTGATCCCTGCCCATGTGTTCCTTGAGAGGGAGGTGATGGTGAAGGAAAGCTCGGTGATGGTGTTTCCGCCGCTTGATGCGGAACAGCTCCAGTACAGGTGCCCGTTGTTCTCGCTGTATGCGAGGCCATAGGACGCATAGGGAGAGCCGGGGCATGCGGTGCTGCCCAGATAGGTGAGTGCGCTGCCGTCCCATCTGTAGAAGTAAAGGTTCGATGGATTGTAGGGGGTTATCACGATGCCCAGATCACCTTCATAGGGAAACACGGCAAGTCCGCTGGGCTGTGATGGCACCTCCGGAGTTGCTATGTTCTCCGCACCTGATCCAGGCTGGAATCTCCAGATGCCGCCTTCGGTGCCGTTGGTTGTCCAGTAGTTGGTGCCGTCAAAGTCCATCCCTCTTCCGTCGATGCCTGCCGGATTAGAGCCGGAGGTCCATGTGGATCCGAAATCCTCTGTGTAGTAGAGACTGGGGATATACCAGTCATTTGTGTAGTAGGTTTCGGTATCAAGATCATTGTTCCAGCAGATGCCGAAACAGTTGTCGTTCGCGGCGTCAAGAATAAGGCTTCCGGCAGGATTGCCTTGATCCCAGAAAAATATGCGGTTTTGCTGATTGTCCGCTCCAAGGACATATATGTGTTCCGCGGTTTCGACAACATCGAGACCAAGAGCTTTCATACCTCCGCTGAGAGTCCACTCATTAACAACCGAAATACTGATATCGTCGGTGGGAGGAGTGGTGTTTACTAGAAAAACAGTTTCCGTGCAGCCGTTGTTGTCAGCGAAAGCCATGAAACCCAGTGCAAGAAGAACATAAGCAGTTTTCATTCAGTCTCCTTATAGGCATTGAAACAATAAGAACCGCAAATATACAAAGGTAGAGGGTTTGTCTGTCAAACCCCTTGTAAGTGGTATGCCATATGGAAGCGGAAATCAGGAATCGGAAACCCTGAAGCAGGACAAAGAAAGGGGGGAGGAGCGCCGCTCCTCCCCCTATGGTAACAGTAGTTCTAGAAAGCGGTCTTGATCCCTGCCCATGTGTCCCTGGAGAGGGAGGTGATGGTGAAGGAAAGCTCGGCTAAGCTATAGGTGCCGCTGGTGGGGCTGTAGCTCCAGTAGAGGTGATCGTTGGTCTCGCTGTAGGCAAGGCCGTAGGACCTGTAGGGGGAGCCGGGGCAGGCTGCCATGCCCAGGTAGCTCAGGGTGGAGCCGTCCCATACGTAGAAGTAGATGTTCATGACCTGGTAGCAGGTTACCGCTACACCCACATCACCCATGTAGGGGAATACTGCAAGGCCGCTGGGCTGCGAGGAAATCTCCGGGGTGGAGAGGTTTTCCTGGCCCACGCCGGGGTTGAATCTCCAGAGGCCGCCGCCGGTGCCGTTGGTGCTCCAGTAGTTCACGCCGTCGAAGTCCATGCCCCTGCCATTGCTGCTGGCGGGGTTGGTAACGGTTGTCCAGGTTGAGCCGAAGTCCTCTGTGTAGAAGAGATTGGGGTTGCTCCAGTCGTTGGTGTAGTAGGTGTCGGTGTCGGGCTCGTTGTTCCAGGCCACTCCGAAGCAGCTGCCGTTGGCGGCGTCCAGCGGAAGGGTTCCCGCGGGCGAGCCAGCGTCCCAGGCCTGGATGTAGCCGTTGGTGTTGTCGGTTCCCAGAACATAAAGGGCTCCCGGGGCTTCGAAGATGTCGAGACCAAGGGCCTTCGTCCCTGAAGGAAGAGACCAGTCGTTCACAACGGAAAGGCTGATGTCGTCGGTCGACGGGGCCGGATTCATGGAGACATAGCTTTCGGTGCAGCCGTCGTTGGCTGCGAAGACCATTGCCGCCATGGCAAGAAGAACAAAGAGATACTTCATAGTACCCTCCCTCTTAAGTGCTGAACAATTTCAGCAACCTGTATATATTAAAAGTTGACCGATGGGTGTCAATATAAACCTCTCATTGCCCCATATAGGCACCGAAAGAAGGAGGCTATGTGAAATTCCTTGCTCCCATTCTCATCGCCGCGCTCTGTGCCCAGGCGGCGGACCAGGCCTGGTTCAGGCTTGCGGGTTTTTCGTCAGACGGGGAATACCTCGCCTGGGAATCCGGCGGAGTTCAGGACGGTAGCGGATTCCCCTGGCTCAGGGTGGTCATACTGGATACCGGGACATCCAGGGAGGTTGAGTCCTCGCTCATGGTGCTGGAGGATGAGTTCGCCGATCCGGATCTGGGTGTGTTTCAGAACCGGCGGAACGATCTGCTGATGGAGTTCGGCATAGAAGTGCCTCCGGAGGAGCCCCTGGTATACAGGCCTCTCACGGACCTGACGGTTCAGGGAGACTCCCTGCGGTTCTGTCTGGAATACTACTGCCCGGGATACTGGAGCGATGAGTACCTGTTGTGTCTGATCACGAACTCGCTGGGATACGATAAGGACTACCCCGACTGGTTCCCGGAGCCGGTCTCCCTGGAACTCTCTCTTTCAGGCCAGGAGTTCTTCAGCGAGGAGACTCCACCTGAGGAGTACCGCTATGTGTTCGGCTACGGTTTCGCAGCTGTATACAGGAATCCGGTTCTCGCCAACAGGCTGGCGGCGGTGCTTCATACCGTGGTTCCTGGATTCGAGGGGGCCGACGGCAGGTACCGGGTTGTCTCGGGAGAACTGCGCTAGGATATTATTCCCCTGGCGGACCATACACTTTCTGGAGGGGTCATGACGCAGAAACTCACCGCTGAAGATATAAAGGATCTTTTCGTTCTCAGGAGGGTTCCAGAAGAACAGGTGCTCGAGTCGTTCGCCGAGTGCCCGGTGCTGGAGCTTGAGAAGGGGCAGGTCCTCATCAGGTCCGGTCAGAGCAACCAGAAACTCTTCATCATCCTCTCCGGTTCGCTCACCGTACACCTGGATTCCCCGGAAAGCGACCCTGTGGCCATACTGGATGAGGGAGAGACGGTTGGGGAGCTCTCGGTGATTGACGACAGCCCGGCGTCGGCTTTCGTGGTGGCCAAAGCCCCCTCAAGGATACTGGAGGTGGACGAATCCGCCTTCTGGGGCCTGATATCCACCTCCCACGCCTTCGCCTGCAACATGCTTCTGCTCCTCGCCGACAGGATGCGATCAAGCGACGACACAATCACAGAGAACATCCGCATGCGCCGCCGTTTCGAGAAGGACGCCATGCTGGACGTTCTCACGGGAATGAAGAACCGCAGGTGGATCGAGGTTCAGCTGCCCAGGCTGGTTAGCCGCCACCAGAGGAGCGAGATACCCCTGAGCCTGATAATGTTCGATGTGGATTTCTTCAAGAAGTACAACGACCGCTACGGACACGACGCCGGTGACGACGTTCTGGCCTCGGTGGCCCGTATGACCGCCGACTGCCTGCGCCCCACCGACCTCTCTGCCAGGTACGGCGGGGAGGAGTTCGTGATCATCCTTGCCGGTGTGCCCATGGAGCTGGCGTGGATCGTGGCGGAGAGGGTTCGCAAGACCATAAGCGAAACGAAGATAATAACCACCGACGGCAGGGTCCTGCCGCCGGTGACCGTTTCTCTGGGCATCGCCCAGGCGGAAGCCGAAGACGACGCGGGCATGCTCCTTAAGAAGGCCGATACCGCCCTCTACCGGGCCAAGTCGTCAGGCAGGAACTGCACCTGCAAGGAGAGGAAGCCTACTCAGTAGCCATCCCGGCCTGCTCAAGGATGAACGCGTACTTCTCCGCGGTGTCCCTGAGCCATCCGTACCTGCCTGAGGCGCCTCCGTGCCCGGAGCCCATGTTCACCCTGAGGAGCACCGGTTCATTCCCCGTATTTACCCGGCGAATGCAGGCAACCCACTTGGCGGGTTCCCAGTAGCCCACCTGGGAATCGTTCACCCCGGTGAACACGTACATCGCCGGGTACTCTGCTTCGTGCACATTGTCCACAGGGGAGTAGGAGAGGATGTACTGGTACGCCAGCGGATCCTCCGTGGGATTGCCCCACTCGTCGTACTCGTTGGTGGTAAGGGGTATGGTGGGGTCAAGCATGGTGGTAAGGGCATCCACGAAGGGCACTCCGGCGATCACCCCTGCCCAGAGGTCCGGGCGCATGTTGGCAACCGCTCCCATGAGCAGGCCGCCGGCGCTCTCACCCATTGCGAACACCTTCTCCCCGTCGCATATCCCCTGATCCCCGAGGTATTCAGCGCAGGCGATGAAGTCGGTGAAGGTGTTCATCTTGTTCATCGTCCTGCCCTGGTGATACCAGTTCCTGCCCATCTCGCTTCCCCCTCGAACATGGGCGTCGGCGTAGATGAAGCCCCTGTCCAGCAGGGAGAGAAGGCTCGAGCTGAACATGGGATCAAGGCTCATTCCGTATGCTCCGTATCCATAGAGAAGCAGAGGATTGGCGCCGGGGGAGTAGAGGTCGGTGCGATAGACCATTCCCACCGGAATCATCGCGCCGTCGGAAGCAGGCACCATGATCCTCCGGGCGGTGTAGTTTGCCGGGTCGAAATCATCACCGGCGAACTGGGTCTTGAGTATGCGCACGGAATCCCCTGCTATGTCATAGGAAATGGTGGACCATGGAGTGGTAAGGGAAGTGTATATGAGCCTTATGGAATCCGCCTCGGGGGAGTAATTGGCGGTGGTGTAGAAGGTGGCGGCCTCTTCGCCCAGGTTGGCGAACCTGCCCTGTCCGGTGCTCCTGTCCGCCAGGAACAGCCTCCTGAGCCCGTCCTTTCTCAGGGAAATGGCAAGGAAGTCGTCAAAAACGTCAACCCCTTCAATCAGGGTGGTCTCGTCGTGGGGGATGAGCGTTGTCCAGTTCTCCAGGCCCGGTTCAAAGACAGGAGCGGTCATTATGCAGTAGTTATCCCCCTGGAGGTTCGTTTCGATGAACAGGGTGGAATCCCCGGGGTAGATGTAGTACTCCAGCCCCTCGGTGCGGGGGTGTACGAGTATCATGCTGTCCCTGGGGGCTGATGCCGGAAGTATCCTGTATTCGGTCTCAAGGGTGCTGGCTGAACCAAGAAGTATCCACTCGCCGTCGGGGGAGTTCTCCACCCAGGGCCAGAAGGTGGGGTCCTCTTCACTGTAGAGTGTAACCTCATCATCGCAGCCGATGGTCCTTCTCATTATCCGCTCGGTCCTGCCGGTTTCGTCGTTCAGGCCGTAGAAGACCATCCTGGAATCAGCCGCCCAGGCCAGGTCGCCGGAGGCGTTGGTGATGATGTCCAGGGTGTCCCCGGTGCGGATGTCCTGGAACACCAGGGTATTCCAGTGGCCTCCGGTGGTGTCGTACGCCCAGGCCAGGGTTCCGTTGTCCGGGCTTACGGACATCATCTCCACCGCGAAGTAGTCGTGCAGCTCACCATAGCGGTTCTCGTCCAGGAGCACCTCAGGTTCGCCGTCGGGATGGGCCCTTCTCATGTTCACCGAGTAGTCCGCCCCGGCGGGATAGGTGTACCAGTACCACCACCCGTTCCTGTAGTAGGGAACCGAGTAGTCATCGTCGGGGATCCTGGCGATAAGCTCGTTCTGAAGTATATCGATGAGGCCTTCCAGGGGGAGCATCATTGAGTCGGCATAGGCGTTCTCCGCGGTGAGGTAATCCATTACTGCTGGATCGTCGATGTTCCTGAGCCAGTAGAAGTCGTCGGTCCTTGTGTGACCGTGGGCGGTTATCTCATAAGGGATCTCCGCGACCACAGGGGGCAGAAGCATAAGAAGAAGCATCGTTATGGGCATGGTTTTTCTCCGTTTCGTTTGGCAGGGTGCACGATTATAATTAACAGTTACGGAAAAATGCCCGAGGGTATATGTTATGGATGCAGAACCAGAAACCGAGAGGAGAAGAAGTGACCCTTCGCAAATCGGCAGCGTTTGCTGTTATCGCATCATTGATGCTAGTTCTCGCCTGCGGCGACGACGAGGGCAACCCCCAGGAGGGGGGAACCAACCCCACCGCATCCACCCTTACAGCCGCAGTCAGCCAGAATACCGCCACACTTACATGGACCCAGTGCCCGGATACCGATTTCGCCTCATACAACCTCTACCGCTCCACCACATCAGGCATAGCCGCCAACCCCTCCTCCGCCACACTGGTGGCCACCTTTACCGATGTGGCGACCCTCACCCACGACGACGACGGTCTGGCCTGGAACACCCCCTACTACTACGCCCTGCAGACCGTTGACAGTTCACAACTCACCTCCTGGAGCAACGAGGCCACCATCACCACCCCTGACTCCTCAGGCGGCGGAGGCGGCGGCGTTCTCTCCTGCTACGAGATACAGGGCCAGGCCGACGAGTCTCCCTACAACGGCGACGATGTTACCGTAACCGGCATAGTCACCGTGGGCGGCGGCGAATACTACGCAGGTTCAGGCACCGCACAGTACGCAGTGATACAGGATGCCGGGGGAACTGAATGGTCCGGCGTGGTGCTCTACGGTTACGACGGAGTGCTTACCCCCCTTCAGAGGGGCGACAGCGTTGTGGTCTCAGGTTATGTGAACGAGTACTTCGATCTCACCGAGGTGGTGGTGCAGTCGGTGGACTTCGACGAAGCCGGCCATACGATTCCTTCTCCTACACCGGTTTCCACTGCAAGCATGGCTTCTGAGGAAGACTGGGAAGGCGTACTGGTGGTTCTTTCCAACGTAGCTGTAACCTCCGACCCGTCGCAGTACGGGGAGTTCTACGTGGACGACGGCACAGGCGACGCACTGGTGGACGATATGGGCATCTATGGATTCTCAACGTCAACAGGCGACACTTTCTCCGAGATGATAGGCGTTGTATTCTACGGATACGGAGAGTACAAACTGGAACCCAGGGACGAGAACGACATAACCGAATAGGTTTTCTCCATTACGGGGAGGTTGTCATGAAAGGGCTCGCAGCTGCTTCGGTACTGTTGATCTTCATGGTATCGGCCTGCGGGCCTGACAACCCCTTCGAACCCGACCCGCCGTCCCCCTCGGCCCTCACCGGTGTGCTCACCGGGGGGAACACGGCAAAGCTCTCCTGGACAATGTGCCCGGACACCGATTTTGCCAGCTACACCCTTTATCGAAGCGGTTCACCGGGAATACAGGGCAGCCCCGGTTCAGCTTCGGTGCTGGCGGTGATCGACAAGAACACCACAACCACCTACTACGACGAGAACATCACCGGCAAGTTCTACTACGCCCTGAAAACCACCAACGAAGCAGGGGACAGCTCCTGGTCCAACGAGGTGAGCATTCAGCCCAGGAGCATGAGGGCCCGCCGGACCTACTGAAGCGGCTCCATGTTCTCATTGACCCCTCCGGCCACCACCACGAACCACTGATCACCGAAGTACTTTGCGGCTGATTCCCTTATGTCGGCGCTGGTAAGGTCCGCTGTTTCCCTGAGGGTGGTGAGGTCCATGTCCAGCGGCATTCCCATGGCTTCGCATCCAGCGAAGTACCTGGCCTGGGAGTCGTAGGAATCGAAGCCTATTGAGTTCCTTCCGATTGTCCTGGATTGCTCCAGGAGAAGTTCCTCCTCCTCCACTCCGTCCCGGGCTATCCTCTGGAACTCACCGATCATCGCTCCCAGGGCCCTTTCAGCAAGCGGAGCTCCGGTGGATAACATGCCGATGAACCTGTTGCCGGACAGTGAGCCGCTGTGGGGGCTGTCCAGCCTTGCTCCAACCATGTAGGCAAGCCCCTGTGTCTCACGAATGTTCCTGCCCAGCCTGGAGCCTATTCCCCCGCCGAGGATGCCCGACATAATCCTGAATGCGGTGTAGTCGTCTGAGACATATGAGGGGCCCATACAGCCTGCGATCCCTGCGACCTGCATCTTACCGGGCATCGGCACCACCAGGGTATCCCCTGATCCGATACTGAAGGCGTAATCCACGAACTCCGGAAGGGGGGTCCGGGGGTTTTCCCATTCCCCAAGGTACTCTTCCGTAAGGCTGAGGGCCCTTTCGGGGGTGATGTCGCCTACAATGGAGATCACCGTGCCCTCAGGGCGGACGGTCGCCCTCCACCAGGCTTCGGCGTCATCCCTGGTTATTGAACCGGCGGTCTCCAGTGTGGCATACCTCTGGTTCCCCGGCTCCAGCATGATGTCTTCGAAACCGTTGTACGCCATGTAAAAGGGGCTTTCGGCGCTTCGCTCAAGGCTGGCCAGGAACCTGGTCTTCACGCTCTGGAAGTCTTCCTCTCCCATTGCAGGGCGCATCAGGAGGTCAGACAGGGAGGTGAAGTAGGTGTCCGAGTGTTCGCTGAGACCGTACACGTTGGCAATGGCGTAGTTGCTCAAGGGCTGTATCCAGGTGCCGCTGCCCAGCACCGCCAGCCTCTCGTGGAAGGCTTCATAGCCAATCTCGGCGGTTCCCCTGAGCATCAGCTCCGCGGTCATGGAAGAGATCCCGCACTTCGCCGGATCCTCCCGCCTCGGGCACATTGGGAAGGCGGCCATTATCTCCACGTTGGGGAAGCTGTGGTCCTCCTTCACCAGAAGGACCAGGCCGTTGCTCAGAACGAACCTCTCCACTCCCATGGATATGGAGCGCTCAGGCAGCTCGAAGTCAGAGGACAGGTTCAGGCCGCTCCAGTCGGTAACCTCGGGAACCTCCGTTTCAGTGGTTCCCGCGGTGGATGTTCCCTGTGCTCCTGAAGCTCCATCCGTGGCGTGAAGGACGGCCACCATCATCCTGTCCGGTGTGAAGTACCTTGAAGCGGTTTCCATGAGATCCTCAGGAGTGAGTTCCGCGGCCCTTTCCAGCATTTCCCTCTGGCCGTTGATGCCTCCCAGGAGGGAGATGTCGTATGCGTGCCTGTATGCCTGCCTTACCGGTGTGTTCACCCCTGAAAGCTCCCTGGCCATCATGAATTCCTGAAGCATGGAAAGACGCGCTGCATCTATGGGCTCCTCAGCGACTCTGAATACCTCGCTTGTGAGAAGGGTTATCACGCTGTCGGTGTCCACGCCGGGCTGCACCACTCCGTGGAATGAGAAGGGATTTTCATCAAGACCCCTGGGAGAAGAGGCATAGCCCGTTGAAAGAAGACCGACGTTGACCATCTCCCTTTCGATCCACCCCAGCCTGCCGGCACCGAAATGGGCTGAGAGGAGGAAGAGGGCGGGCATATCCGGAGATTCGGCGGAGCATCCCCTGAACCAGATGAGGAAGCGGTCGGCCTCCGCCGGGTACTCCATGTCAATCCGCTCCGGGAAGGTCAGTTCGCCAACTTCAGGCACATTGTCCTGCACCGGGCCGTCGCAGGGGATGGAGCCGAAATACTCCTCCACCAGCGCCAGGGCCTCTTCGGTGTCGAAGTCACCGGCCACGACAAGGGTGGCGTTGGAGGGCCTGTACCATGTTTCGTAATAGGTCCTTACCTTTTCCTCGTCGTATGCGGCAATCGTTTCCCCGTAACCTATCACCGGTATTCCCAGGGGATGGTCACCGTAGAATTCCGCCCGGGCCCTCTGATACAGCTGGCCGTCGGGGGAGTCTGAATAGAGCCTCCATTCGTCGGTGACCACCCCGATCTCCTGGGCTATGTCGTCGGGGTCCATGAGGCAGTTGTGCATCCTTTCCGACTCCATGCGCAGGGCGTTCTCCAGCTTCGTGGAGGGGAGGTAGATGTAGTATGTGGTCAGGTCCTGACCGGTACCTCCGTTGGCTGAGCCCCCGTCCTTCTGAACCAGCTGCCAGAACATCTGTCCCGGCATGTCCGGGGTTCCGTTGAACATCATGTGCTCTGTGAAGTGGCTGATGCCGGCGATGTCCGGAGTCTCGTTCCTGGAGCCCACCCTGTACTGAACCAGCACCACCGCCGAGGGGGCGAAGTGCATTTCGTCCAGTACTACTGTAAGCCCGTTGTCCAGGGTGAAGGTCTGCGGGTCTCCCAGCGCGTTCGATATGAGGATGAGGGAGAGCAGGCAAAGAAGGACATGTCTCATGGAGGCTTCCTTTCAGCAAGAAGGATTACGAATTATTCAGAGTGTTAATATAGAAAGTGAAGCCGGGATGGGACAAATTTCAGATGCTTTTAATCCAGAGATATTCCTGCTCAAGGCCATCTTTAAGGGGAGTGTCAGGCGACCAGCCCAGTTCCCTGGTGATCAGGTCGGTGGACGCCCATGTGTCGGGCACATCACCCATTTTGCTTTGGAGAAAATTGATTGGGATCTTCCTGCCCATGGCTTCCGAAAGGGTCTCTATGGCTTCAAGAAGGGTGACCCGGTTCCCCCCGCCCAGGTTCATCACCAGCCCGCCGGTGTTTTTCTCGGCCAGGAGAAGGCCCCTTACCGTGTCGTCGATGCATGTGAAGTCCCGTGTCTGCCTGCCATCGCCGTAGACATCTATGGCCTCACCTCGGAGGGCGGCGCGGATGAACCTGTTGAAGGCCATGTCCGGACGCTGCCTGGGGCCATACACGGTGAAGAAACGGAGGCTCACCGAGGGCAGGCCCCTGTTGGCGGTGTAGAGGCGAACCAGGTTCTCCCCGGCGAGTTTCGTAACCCCGTACGGCGAGAAGGGTGAAGGAACCGTCTGGTCCTCCACCATGGGCAGCCTTTCCGGAACCCCGTAAACAGAAGACGAACTGGCGTAGATGAAGTTGACTACCCGGCCCCTGCGGCAGGCCCATTCCAGGAGGTTCTGCGTTGAGTCGATGTTGTCCCTGGTGTAAACCCTGAAGTCGGTCCCCCATGACTTTCTCACCCCGGCCTGGGCGGCCAGATGGTAGATGACAAGGTCGTCCACTTCGGGGATGGAGCTGTTCAGGAACTCAAGGGATCCTGAAAGGTCCTCTTCCAGAAGGGTGAAAGAAGCGCTGCCTGAGGCGGCGGCGATATTCTTCCTCTTGATGCCTGTATCGTAGTAGTCCCTGAAGGCATCGACCCCCGTTACCCTCTCTCCCCTGGCCAGGAGGGCGTCGGAAAGGCTGCTTCCTATGAAGCCGGCGGCGCCGGTTACAAGGTAGTGCTTCACTTGCCTACTCTCCGCTGTCTTCCGTGATGCACCAGTTGGCCTGGCAGCTGTTGTTGAGCTGGAGGAGATATCTCATGGAGCCCAGCTTCACCGCCACCGGCAGGAATCCCGGACCGAAGGGGGCGAGGCATGTGAACTGCGCCGGGTCGGGGAGTTCGTCAAGCACAAGGTCCACATGGGGTTCCGGAACGGGGTGGGTGGGGTATTCGGTCATGTGGGTGATCAGCAGGTTCCTAAGCTCCTCCCAGTCGGTTCCCTCGTAGCTGAACCCGGCGGCGCGGTAGTGTCCCCCGGCGCTGGAGAAAATGTGCCTCATGCTCACCAGGAAACCCGCCATGTTCCAGTCCCCTATCGAGCGGGTATCGCCCACGAGTTTCCCGTCTTCCCGCCGGGTGACGACTATGGTTCCCCGGCGGTAGATCTTGCAGAGCCTGCTGGCCAGGGTTCCACCCATGCCGCAGGGAACGTCTTCCATGTAGACCAGGACCATCCCCAGGGCGTCGGCCTCGGAGTCCTTGCGTTGAATCGCCATGGTGACGATATCGCTAAGGGCCTTGCCCCGCTCTTCACTGTTCAGCTTCATCTCCTCCCAGAAACGGGAGCACCATGCGGCGTCGTAGCTGGACATGAAGTCTATCATGGAGGAAATGCCTGAATGGTCGCCTTTCCCTATGGTGCTGGTGATCTTCTGGCGGACCATTGCGCCGGTCCAGGCGTGCTTCCTGCAGGGCCAGTTCTCCATGAGGAGCTTAAGCCCTTCGGTAAGCTTCGATTCCCTGATGAAAGAGAAGCAGTGGAGCAGATAGCGGTTCCACTCGGTGAAGGGAACCCTGTCGCTGACCGTGCCCAGGGCAACCGCGGCCAGCAGCTGGGGGTCATTCTCCCACTTGGGGAAGATGTGCACCAGGGCTCCGTACAGGACTCCGCAGCCCGCAAGGTCGGCGGCCGGGCCGCCGGTAACCTGGGGATTCACCATTCCGTGGGATTCGGGGAGGGGGGGATTCAGGGTGTGATGGTCGGTGATCACTATCCTCGCGCCGTGGTCACGGGCCCACTTGACCCCTTCCACGGCGCTGCAGCCGTAGTCCACGGTGAGGAGAAGGTCGCCGGGCTCGAGTATGCCCTTAAGACGGCCGGGTCTGATGCCGTAGGTCTCGATGTCCCTTCTGGGGATGATGGGGACCACATGGAAGTTCTCGTTCCTGAGTATCCTCAGGCCGATGAATATTCCTGTAACGCCGTCCATGTCGTCGTGGCCGTAGAGGACGATCTTGCCGCCGTTCTTCTTGACGGCTTCCAGTTCATCCCTCAGGATGTTCAGGTCGGGGAGGATGCGGTTCCACTTCGGCTTGGCGGGGAGCCAAATCTTCACAGGATCTTCCGCATCGGGAAATCTGCTTCTGAGTACCCTGGTTGCCAGGGAACTCAAACGGGTGCGTTTCATGATGCGTTCGCAGTCTAGGGTTCCCAGGCGTGCCATTAATTCACTTTCCGTTGTTTATTTGCGCTATAAATTTGTATTCTTCAACCGTGTAAGATTGCAGGGAATGCCCCCGCCGTCAACGGAAAACAAATCCATTCCCATTCAGTTGATGGAGTCCTCCAGGTCATCGATCTCTTCCCTGGCGCCTTCCCGATACTCCTCCATCTGCCTGAGAGCTTCGTCGTCTTCGGTATATCTGAGCCTCTCGTAGGGATCGAGTTCCGTCCGGTTCAGGAAGGGGCCTACGGTTATCTGAACGCCAAGGGAGAACTTCGGTGTCTGCATTACATCGGTGACTGACTCCGTGGAGTCGGAGGATACGAACAGGTGTTCCAGCTCCGACGCCGCCGCCATGACCGTTACATTTCTGTTGATCCTGTAGAGACCACCGATGTTGAGGTCGCGCCCGTCCCACTCCAGCATTATCTCGCTTTCCATGGTGGGGTGGAACATCACGCTTCCGAAAAGCCCGGGCACCGGGTTCTCCAGCCCGTCAACGGCTTCGCTGGACTGCTGGAACCTGCCTGTGCCATAACCGATATTGACACAAACGGGAATCGATACGAAGTAGCTGAAGTCCTTCGTTAAAACACCGTAGATGCTGAAGTTCTGGGCGTTCGGGTACTGGTACAGGCTGTCGTTATCTCCTCGATAGAACTCGTAGTTCTCCTCTCCGATGAGGTTCTCCACACCCACCGCTATTCCCGGGCGGTTGATGGTTTCCATCAGTGCCAGTCCCCTTGCGGTTCCGGAGAACCCTCCCTGGCCGAGGTAGGTTCCCCCTATCTGCCCTCTGCCGAAGAGCCCCACCTCCAGGTATCCCGCTATGCTCACGTCCATGTTGGAGGAACCCGAGGAGTCTTCCAGCGAATAGGTGGTGGCTCCACCTGCGATGGCTACTTCGGTGTGCCTCAGCAGGGAGGCGGTGGGGGTATCCAGCAGACCGTAATGGGCGAAGGGAAGCCCTCCGGCCATGAGGTTGAACGCCAGTGCAGCCAGCAGGGCCGCTGAGAGTTTCATCTTTCCTCTTTCCTTCGGTGTGTACACCCTATCACTTTATCAATAATGGCGATTAGAGTTCCGACGGTCAATCTCGGGGTTGAAAACGGCTGGGAAGTGGAGGTAACTGAAAATGCGGAAGGAGGAGTTTGCTCGGTTTCGTGCTTTTCTTTGCGGTGGCGGCATTCGAGCCCCTCAGTGAATCCCCGTGGCTGTCCGGGGGCGCCGCCGCCGCTCTCTTTCCCCGCACTCATCTCTCCATACCTCTGAATCCCTCTTCCATCGGGCTTCTGCAGGGCACGGGTGTGGCGGTCGCAGCCTCCCGGCCCTTCGGGTTCCAGGAGCTTGACCGCACCGCCGCCGCAGGCGGTGTCACCGGGGAGAGGTACGCCCTGGGCGGCTTTCTGAGCTACTCCGGCCGGGAGGGCTATTCCGAGGCAACCGCAACCGCCGCCGGGGCCGCGAATATCTTCCCCGGCGCGGTGGGGGGAGTTTCCGTTTCGATTCACAGGCTTTCCATAGAGGGTTTCGGCGGATCCACCGACCTTTCCGCCGACATAGGCATCACCGCCAGGCCGATCACAGGTGTTTTCCTCGGGGCCTCCTGCAGGGGGCTTTTCAGCACTTCGCCGGCGAACGACGGCATGGGGGCCGTTCCAAGAACGGTATCGGTCTCTTCCGGGGTATGTCCCGCTGAGGGGGTTCTCATCGCCGCCGGAGCGGCAATGCACCAGTATTCCGGTGAAGAGTTCACCCTGACCACTTCCGTGGAGCCGTTTCCGGGGATAACCCTCTCCGCCTCCCTGAACTCCCCTCCATCAAGGGTGGGTTTCGCCGCCGAGATCAGCGTTGCTCCCGGCGCCCTTCAATACGGTTACACCACCCATCCCGACCTTCCCGCGGGGCACACGGTTTGTCTGGGTTACGGCAACGCCCGCTTCGTTCCAGAGCCTCTGTTCCTTCAGAACGGGCCTGATGAAACTGAAAACGGGGTCCCGTTCCCGGTGAATGTCAACCAGGCCACCCCGGCAATGCTCCAGGAAATACCGGGAATAGGCCCGGCAAAGGCCTCGGCAATAGTGAATCACATCGAGACCGCCGGTCCCCTCCAGTCCCTTGACGAGCTTGTGGAAGTGCCGGGGATAGGCCCCGCTACCCTTGAGAGGATAAGGCCTTATCTTACCATATGATCTCAATCCTTCTAATGCTGATCACGCTTCAGATCTCCGGGGATACAAGGATCCGGGGCGAGTTCTCTTTTCCCGAGCCCCGGGGCTGCGCCGAGGGGTACTGGGCTGGAAGCAGCATGGCATTCTATCAGAGGCTGCTCCTCTCATCGGGCAAATGGAGCGCCGTTATCCTCACCGAGAAAGACCCGGGGGAGGATTGGGGAGACCTTATCGCCGGAGGTGCGGGTTACCATGACCCCGGCGGGGTCACCGCAGCTGCCGGCGCACTGAGGGTTCAGTTCGCCAGGGGGCTTCTGCTTAGCAACTCGGGTTCATGGGGTTCCACCGATCCCCTGGCACTCTCCAAACCCGGTTCCTGGAGGATGCGGATAGAACCGGCGGAAAGCCCCGGTCTCTCCGACGCCCGTCCCCTTATCGGGGCTGGTGCACTGGTCCCCGCCGGGGGATTCAGGCTGGCCGCGGTGTTCAGCCGCTCAGGTCTGGATACAGGCAGTTCCGGGCTTCACAGGTCGCCCTTTGAGATCGAGTCCAGCGGTTCGGTCACAAGGACTCTGGGAGCCTTCAGGGCGGGGCGTGGCCCAGTGGGTCTCTCCTTCGCCGCCGTCTCGGACGAAAACGACTCTTCAAGAGTCTCGACCGCCGGTCTTGGGGCAGACCTTCTCCTTCAGGGTGAGGAAGCCCTCCTTAACGCCGAGTTCGCAACCGACCTCGACTCCGTGAACAATTTCGTGGTTTCAGCTTCCAGGGGAGGTCCCGGGCTCCGCCACGGCATTACCGTCAGCAGGAACTTCGGCGAACTCCCCGGGACCTGGGGAGGGCAGGGAACTGAGCATCTGCTGGGAACCGGCTACGGAACCAGGTGGAAGCCCCGGGATCGTCTGGCTCTGGAGGCGGGTGTGCTCTATCTCCGCAGAACCGACGACGACAGGCTGCGAACGGGGATACAGCTTACGGAAACCCCAGGAAACCGCACGGAGTTCAGCCAGAGGATCAGCCACACCTGGACACCTGAGGAGGAGACGCTCTCCGGCCGGGCATCTTTCCGCTGGACTCCTTCACCGGGAGTTACCCTGAGCCTTAAGGTGCCCTTTTCCGTCTACCGGGGGTCGGGCATCGGAGAGGAGGGCTTCGGCGCCGAGGTCAGGCTTCGTCACAGAACGGGCAGGCGTTTCGAATACGGGCTCTCCGCCGCCGGCTGCAGCACCGACGGCTGGAACAGCAGGGTTTACGCGTACTCCCTCTCATTTCCCGGTGAGTTCGGAAGCACCGCCATGTACGGAAAGGCTTTTCTTCTTCAGGCTTCCGCAACGGTGAACCTCTCCCCTGATGCGGTACTCAGGGCCAGGGGAAGCTGGTATTGTAGAGAGGGTGAGGAGGTTCTGGGAAGCGGCTGGGAGGAAACCGAAGGTCCATCCAGAACCACCCTGGGCGTTCAGCTCGACTGGAGTTTCCAGTAACCGGCATAGGAAGGAAGGCAGCGAATGAGACCCTCGTGGGATCAGTACTTTTTGAAGCTGGCCATGCTTGCAAGCGAAAGGGCAACTTGCCCCCGGATGCACTGCGGGTGCGTGATAGTACGCAACAAGAACGTTCTGGCAACAGGGTACAACGGTTCCCTCCCCGGCCTGCCCCATTGCGACGATGTGGGCTGCCTGGTGGTGGACAACCACTGCATAAGAACGAATCACGCGGAAATGAACGCGATTACCCAGGCTGCGAGGAACGGAGTCTCAATCGAGGGGGCAACCGCCTATGTGACCAACATGCCCTGCACCACCTGCGCGAAGGCCCTGATCGGCGCTGGGATACGCAGAGTGGTGGTTTTCAGCGACTATCATTCCACACATGCAGAGGCTTTCTTCAAAGAGGCCGACGTTCGCCTCTACAGGCAGGACATGCCCGACAAGACCATCAACTACGATCTGGAAAGTTTCTCCAGCGCCAGGAAGTTCGGTGTCAGTGAACGAAAGCCTTGATGAAGGCCCAGGTGTTCTGACCGAAACCGTCGGAGAAAACGCTGTTCTTTTCTCCCGGAGTGCCCAGGTCGCCGTTGCCGTAGGCGTACAGGCTGTGCTGCCAGCTGTCGCGGTCGTTGGCTGACCAGCCCGGGTTCACCCTTTCCAGGGAAGCCCCCGGCTGTATGTCCCAGGAGGAGTTCCAGCTGAGGAACTCCTGGCTTTCCAGCCTCTGGTCCTCAAGCAGAAGGCTGCCCGTGGGGGAAAGGGAGAAGCCGCTCCAGACCGCCTGGGGTGTATAACCGCCGTTCTCCTCCTCTATGGATGACGCCCCTATGAGAACATAGCCCTGGGGAGGTACCAGTATGGTGGAGAACTCGATGGTCTGACCTGACTGGTTCTCTATTCTCCAGCCGGAAAGATTTATCCAGCTTCCGCTGTTGTTGTAAAGCTCTATCCACTGACCGGCAGCCGTTGTGGAAGAGTAAAGCGGATCTATCATTATTTCGTTGATGACCAGGCCCCCGCCGTCGGGGTACTCGGTTATGGGCGCATACGACCCCGAGAGGACGCAGATAAGAAGTAACACCAACTTTCGCCCTCCTTTCTACCTTTTCACATGAAAGCATAGAGCCCCGACGGCAACAGGTCAAGTGCTATCGCCTTGAGATCGAGACAGGTCCCGGGATCCCTGTCAGCCGGAACTCCCAGTTCCCGCCCACTGTTGCCGGGGTGTTCATCCGGGCGCTGGACCCCAGTTCAAGAATGTCCTGCACCGGGATAACGGCAAGTTGAGCAGGTGAATCCAGGGCCATCCGGATCAGCTCCTTTACTGAAGCGACGCCCAGCTCATTGCCTCTGGAGGTTATCCACCCCAGGGAAGTGTCATTGTCATGGGTCCCGGTGTAAACCACCGTATCGGATGGAACTGCCGCAGGGTCGAATGAGGGGTCCTCAAGGGCGAACTGAAGCACAGTCATTCCAGGGAAACCGCAATTCCTCCTGAGTTCACGCACTTCCTCCGTTATCATCCCCAGGTCCTCGGCTACCACAGGGAGGGGGCCAAGCTCACCCTCCACCGCGGAGAAAAAACTTTCGCCGGGGCCTGGTACCCATCTTCCTTCACGGGCAGTCTCAGCCCCTGCGGGAACCTCCCAGTAGCTTTCGAAACCCCGGAAGTGGTCTATCCTCACATAGTGGAAGAGCTCCATGGCACGGCGAAGCCTGCAGGTCCACCACCTGTGCCCGGTGGCCGCGCTCCGCTCCCAGTCATAGACCGGGTTTCCCCATAACTGTCCGGTGGAGCTGAAGTAGTCCGGTGGCACACCGGCCAGGAAGGCGGGTGCCCCATCTTCATCAAGCTTGAAGATGGACCTGTTGTAGAAAACGTCGGAGGAATCATGGGCGGCGTATATGGGCAGGTCACCCAGAAGGGATACCCCCAGGGATTCGCAGTGCTTTCTCAGCGAAAGCCACTGCTCCTCCAGGAGGAACTGTATCATGGCAGTTGTTTCACCCCCGGTCTCGAAGGAGGGCGCACGGTTGGTCCAGAGGTTCCATGGCCGCTCGCCGTTTGCGGTTTTCCTGGAGGAGAATGTACGCCATTCCTTAACCCATCTTCGTTCAAGGAAATCCACGAACCCCGGCGGGGGATCATTCAGTGCCCTGGAGGCGGCCCTGGAAAGAAGCAGATGCCTCTCCGCAAGAGCATGGTGGTCAATGGAAGGTCCGGCTGGTCTCCTGGCTCCGGCGACCTCCTTCCTGCTGAGATAACCCGCTTCGAACAGTTTCTCAGGAGAAAGAAGCAGGGGATTGATGGCAAAGGTGGAGAGGGTCTGGTAGGGGGAGCCGGCGTAGACAGGAGGAGAGAGGGGCAGCACCTGCCAGACCGTAGCGCCCGATCCGGCTGCCCAGGAGGCGAAGGCTTCCGCCTCGGAGCCCAGTGTGCCGATCCCCCAGGGGCCGGGAAGTGATGTGGGATGGAGCAGGATCCCGGTTTCCCTTCTGAAAAGCACCTGCCACCTCCTTTTCGCCGGGTAAGATAACAGAAAGGGCAGGGAAGGGTAATAGTTTAGCGCCGGTGCCCGAGGGACACCGGCGCCTTAAGGAAGGAAGGTGTCAAAGAAGCCTTTTTCCCCGCACGCCATTACGCGGCTCCTTTGACGAAGAGAGTATACATATACGCTAGAAGAATGTCAAGGCATATATATATAACCAATTCGCCATCCATTCTTAATTAGCTTATAAGCATGGAGTAGAACTAGTTAGATCTTTCTTTCCAGGTTATGTCTATATGTGAGGGGACCACAGGGAAGTCTACCTGATTCCTCACCGTGGTGTAATTCAGGGGGTTCAGGTCCCTGCGCCTGAAAAGGTCGGCTATGATGTCGCCGTAGTTTGGAACTCCCTCCAAGGTGTTCAGTTCCACGGTTGGCTTCACCTGGAAGCATGGCTTTACGGGCAGTATGGATTCGGCGGTCCCAATGACATTCTCATTATAGGAGTCGGTTTCATCAAGAATAGAGGATACTATCCTTGGCGCGAACCTGCCCTCCTCCACTTCGGAGGTTGGCAGAATGATGTCGGTGGCAGCGGAATGGCACGGGGTGATAACCTTGGCTGAGGTGCTGCCGTCCCTGTGCATGTAGAAGTCGTTGAGTTCCAGCACCTCGGCGAACACAAGGTCCATAAGACCGGCATTGCCCGTCTGCAGGGGAAAGATCTCCTCGATGCTGTCCACGAAACGGGAGCTGGATTTCAGGGTGGGAAGGGAGCAGCTGCAGAAGGGGGAGTAATAGGGAAGATCGCAGTTCTCCTGCTCCATGAGTGGTTTGCTTGTCGGGGCCTGGGCCTGCTCGGAGAACTCGCTGAAAAGCCTGGGCTTAACATAGAACCACGGGATATCGGGCCTGTTCCTTCTGAGACCGAAGGAACCCTTCAGGATGGTAAGCTTCCAGGAATCCACCCTGCCGTTGGGCTCGAAGAGCGTTATGGTAAGCCTGGTGCGAGCTTCAAGGCCGTAGAGGAAGCGATTTCCTGTGAAGGCCAGCTTCCTGTGGTCGGCGGATGCCTGCTCCATGCCCTCGCTGGAATAGGCCAGGAGCATCATCTCCATGCTTGGGCGATCCCCGGCGTGAAGATCCACCAGCTCCTCGAACTGGTCGAAATATTCTTCCGCCGTCTCAAGGAGCTCGTCAGGAACCCCCTTGGAGGAAGCAGCCCTGAGGAAGCCCTTGAAAGCCGCTTTCCTGGGAATGTGCTTTACTGAGAGGAAGGAGTCGTCCACTTCGTGGAGCTTGTATATGTTCCAGCCGATCATGCGGTCTATTCCCAGTGTTCTGTATACATCCCTTGGCTGCTGAAGATCCCCGGGAAGAGCCATCAGTATGTCGGTAACCGCCTTTTTCAGCCCTGTGAGGCACCGGTGAGCCTGCTGGCCGAGGAGCGAAGATTTCAATCAGACCCCCTTCTGAAGTTCTGATAAGATAATATATATATATCTTTCCGGGTACCTCTCTCTCATATGATCCCCATAAGAGCCTTTCTCTGGTTCGCATGATCTTTCCCTGCGGGGGGATTGACCTCGGCTGCAGAACTTAACCTATTAAGCCGGAAAGGGAGGGCTCATTGAAATTACGGTGCGCGTTTATCCCTGCTGTGCTGGCATTTCCGATATACCTTACCGCCGGCGCACCGCATATCATGTGGACATCAGGTTTCCCCTCCGCCGGAGAGTCCGCCGCGTGGGATTGCGTGGAAACTCCCGACGGCGGTTACATCTCCGTTGGTGAGGCCTGGACCGGGAACGGCGGCACCTCACTGAACATTGCGGCGTTCAGGGAGGATGGGACCGTTCTCTGGGAGAGGACGCCGATGTTCATGGGAGTTTCCGTGGGTTACAGGATACTCCCATGCGCCGAAGGCTATCTGATCTGCGGCTCCATGTGCGATTCGGTGAGTTCAGACGGATTCCTGATGAAGATAGACACACAGGGAAACACTCTCTGGACGGCGAGCGCCGGCTATGAAGGCGATGATTGCTTCAGGGACATGTGCATCCGCCCCGACGGCGGAACGATAGCCGTGGGTCATTCCTTCAACGACGAGACCAGGGACAGGGAAGCCTTCGCGGTGTGTTTTTCCGATTCGGGAGCAGTCATATGGAGAAAGAGGTTCGTGGAGGCTGCTTACCAGACCGTCACAGCGATAGCCCCCGACGCCGAGGGTAGCGGGGACTACCTCCTCACAGGCACCGACGGCTCCGATGTCTTCCTCATGAAGATAAACGACGAGGGTGAGTGGCAGTGGAAAACCAAGTACTTCCAGGAAGGGGTTCAGAGCGGTTCCGGCATCCTGTGCGTACCCGGCGGCGGATACCTTGTGACAGGTTCCTCCAGGATAGAGCAGCAGTTCTCCGATGCTCTCATGGTTTTCTTCGACCAGCAGGGAGTGGTTCTTTCAGATCTGACATGGGGCGAAGCCGGTCCCGACATTGCATACATGGTTATGGAAGCATCACCTGCAGGTTTCGTCATCCTGACCAACACCAACAGCGGAGACGGCAGGGGTTACCGACCCAGGCTTCTCAGGTTCGATCCATGGTTCTCGAAGCTCTGGGACATTGAAATTGCCGATCATGAAGCTCTGTGCTATTCAATCCGGAGCACCACCGACGGGGGCTTCATCATCTCAGGCAAGAAAGCCTCCACAGACAGCACCGCCACATTTACATCTTATCTGGTGAAGCTATCCCCCGAGGATCTCCTCAACTGGGAGTGATGAGAGAATCCAGCTTACTGATCATCTCCGAAGCACCTGCGAACACTTCGCCAGGCCCCTTCGCCGTCATGTAGGCCGGGGTGGTGACCACCATCATGTCGGGATCTGCAACGGCCTCGGCTGCGGAGCATTCCACATGCCTGCAGCCCATCTCCTCTATCAGGGCTGCGGTCTCCCTGTGGGATCCGATGGTTACCACAGACCCCGGGAGGCAGCGGGCAACTAGAACCGGTGCGATGCACATGGCTGCCAAAGGCTTGCCTGCGGAGTGCGCCCTTTTCAGGAAATCAAGCACCACAGGAAGGGCTTCGCAGCTGGAGCCCTTTACAGCGAAGTCACACAGGGTGACGGCAGCACCAAGCCCCCCCGGGATAACCACCGCATCCACCTCGTCCGCAAGGTCGGCTCTCAGAGGGGATATTTTCCCCCTGGCTATTCGCGCCGCTTCCTGAAGTGCCATTCTGGGTTCATCGGATACGCCGCTGAGGTAGTTCACCGTTTTCCCCTGCTGGATATCCGGAGCTGTGAACACAACTTGCCAGCCAGCTCTGTCCAGGGCGATCAGAGCGGCAACGGTCTCATGAATCTCTGATCCGTCCATGTTGCCGCAGCCGGAAAGAAGAACGGCGGCTTTCTTCATCTCTTCCTCCTTCTCTCCCCAAGGACCACTTTCATCCGGTATTGGATATGTTAACATAAGAAGACCCATGAACGGGAGGGGGTACAGTGAAAACAGTTCTGGGAGTGTTCTCCGTTGTATCGGCGGTGCTGGTATCAGGGTGCTGCTACGGTTCCATGACGGGAGCCAGGACCCTGGGCACGAACCATATGACAGTTACAGGCGCAGTGGGTCTTCCGGCATACCTGTCGGCGGATGACAGGCGTGAAGCAGGGGACACAGGCATAGACGATGTGCCTGTATCGCCCTTCGCGACCTTCCTTTCAGGTGCCACCGACAGAATAGACATCGGGGCCTTTTTCAGGGCATGGAGTATAGGCCCCATGGTCAGAGTGGGGCTCACGGATCCTTCAGCGGCTTATGCCGTTTCCCTGAACGCCGGGGCGGGATATGCAATTCCAGCCAAGCTTCTGGGAACCAGATTCGGCGCTTCAGCCGGGTATCTCCTGGGAGAGAGCCTCGAAGTCTACGGGGGATGGGACGGCGGCTACGGCCCTGATGTCATCAACATCCCCCAGGACGGGGACGGCCACGATGACTGGGACCAGGTGGAGAACACCTTCTACCACTCCCTGAACTGCGGCCTTCTCTATACCCTCCCCGGCTCAGGCGAGAAATGGATACCGGAAGCCGTTGGATTCGAGTTCGCCCTGCCCCTGGACCTTTCCCGGGATCTGGTGCTGTTCAGCGCAGGGGTCACATACTGAAAGACCCGGCGACCGAAGCCGCCGGGCCTGAAAGCTGAGGAGCAGATCTAGAAGGCTG
>Ga0209203_1000185_pt1 | contig 53412 bp, 50 predicted proteins | sample AD_UKC109_MetaG_FD_184423 | JGI IMG/M metagenome (GOLD analysis project Ga0209203, IMG submission 184423) | Active sludge microbial communities of municipal wastewater-treating anaerobic digesters from Hong Kong - AD_UKC109_MetaG (SPAdes)... | ecosystem: Engineered > Bioreactor > Anaerobic >... | reverse complement strand
AACATCCGGGGCTGAAGCTCCTCGAAGACCATGCCGCAGACGGGGCAGGCCATCTTCGAGGAGTAGAGCCGGTCGTCTCCCCTGGAGTCGACGACGATGAGGAGCCCTTCGGCCCGTTCGAGGGCCCGCTCGCAGGCCTCGACGAGCCTCGACCGATCGTCGAGAGGGTCGAGCCGGTCGATGACGACATCGATATCGTGCTTTTTGTACCGGTCCAGCTCGATAGCCTCGTCGGTCCTCAGGATCTCGCCGTCGACCCGGACCCGAGCGAAGCCCTCGGAGAAGAGGTCTTTGAAGAGCTGGCCGTAGGTCCCCTTCTTCTGGCGGACGACGGGAGCGAGGATGGTGACCATTCCGCCATTCCCCTTCTCAGATTCTCCAGCATCTTTGCTGCCAGCGGCCTCGATGATCCCGTCGGCGATCCTCTCTGGGGACATCGACTCAATCTTGACGCCGTGGACCGGGCAGTGGGGGGTTCCCACCCGAGCGAACAACAGCCTGAGGTAGTCGTAGATCTCGGTGACCGTCCCCACGGTGCTTCGAGGGTTCTTCGAGGTCGTCTTCTGCTCGATGGATATCGCCGGGGAGAGCCCCTCGATGGAGTCGACGTCGGGCTTGTTCATCTGGCCCAGGAACTGGCGGGCGTAGGCCGAGAGGGACTCGACGTAGCGGCGCTGCCCCTCGGCGTAGATGGTGTCGAAGGCGAGGGTGGACTTGCCCGAGCCCGAGACGCCGGTGATGACGATGAGCTTGTCTCTAGGAAGCTCCAGGGTCACGTCCTTGAGGTTGTGCTCTCTTGCACCTTTGATGAGGATAGATTTCATTTCATTTTCTCGCTTGGGCTTCTTCGCCTGCTGAAGGTCAAGGCTAGGGGCAGGATGAGCTTAATACTTTTCGGGCGGCTAGGGTCGATTTCCCCTTTAAAAGAGATTGTCAAAAGAGTTGCAGAGTTCTGAACCGCTTAGGCCGAAGGCTATCATCTAAAGCGCGGATGTTGTGGGGCGGGATTCGAAAGCTCGGTCCGGGAGCCAGGAGGTGGAGGGCGCATTCTTATTCGGACAAGACCACCTCCCCCTCCACGGCAGGCCAGATGGATGGGCCGAGCCCTTGGTGGTCGCCATGTCCACGTCTCTATCGAATAGCTCCGAAGCTTAAAAGTGATCAAGGAATTCATGGCGGAAAATGCTGAAACGACGGGTCACCCCATCAGCAAATCGGTGAAGAAAGAAAAAGGTAGACCACTCGTAAATTTTGATGGCGCCGTTATGGTGCGGATCTTATCGTCGGGGACACGACCTCCATTCCACCCATTCCATGACCGTTAACATCTCCCGAGCTTTGATCATTCCTATATCGGTACAGCGGCCAGTTTCGGTATGTCGTTTGCAATGTCCCATCACCGCTTACTATCGTCATGAAGTCTGAGCTTTCAAGCTCTCCTGGAACGTCGATCGTTGATGTGTAAAACGAAGGCCAAATGTTGCGATTGCCCTCGAACTTGCAGGTCTGAGCTGCATCGCCCGTATTGTAATATAGGGTACGCCCACTTCCGTCAATCAGGTAACGCCCCAGGTACTTGTCGTATGAGACATCTATCGTGTATGCATCCGTAACCGTTACGGCGAAGATGGCTATCGCCAAAGTCAGAATGCCCAGTTTGGATCCAGCCGACAACGAAATCACCTATTTAGATTATTAAGCATAACCTGCTATAACTTTATTGATTATTAAGTTTTTCGCAGATGATTTCTAAATCATTTAATTGGATATGATAACCCCGTAGTAGGTCGAATCATAATGCCATATTCAGCGATCTAAGCAACCAATACATATATAAATTAATTAAATAAAATATATTTATAAGGCTTGGATGTGGATTATTTAATGTCTAAAAATGCCGAAACATTTTTGTGCAAGTAAAGACAAAAGAAACTGCCTGAAGAAGTATATGAAACGCCCCAAGTTGATCTTCGCTTCTATGATGCTGGCGCTTCTACTGGTGAGCGCTTCAGATGGTGCAAAGGTAGTCCGGGCCAGTGAGATCGAAGCCAAGATCGAGCAGGGTGAGATTTTATATTACGACGGCGTGATCGTTGAAGGCAACTTGGATCTGAGTGAGAGGGATCTCGGACCCATTCACTTCAACAACACAATATTTCGGGAATCTGTAAATTTCAATGGCGTCAATTTCACTGGAGACACGTGGTTCAAGAATGCTCAGTTCGAAGGCGCTGCCAAGTTCGTGGAGGCGGACTTCGGCGGTGGCTATGCCAACTTCATTGGGGCGAACTTCAGCGGTGGCATTGCCGAATTCGCTGGGGCGGACTTCGGTGGTGGCGACGCTGAATTTGCTGGGACGAAGTTCAGCGACGCGGCTTATTTCAAGGTGGCGAACTTCAGCGGTGGCGATGCGAGTTTCACTGGGGCAAAGTTCGGCGACGCCGCCTACTTTGAGGAGGCGAACTTCAGCGGTGGCGATGGCAAATTTGATGCGGCTAAGTTCAACGGCGGCAATGCCTACTTCTCCGGTGCGATGTTCAGTGGCGACGCCAACTTCAACGCTTCTCAGTTCAACGGCGGCGATGCCAACTTCTCCGGGTCGGTGTTCAGTGGCGATGCAAACTTCAATGCTGCTCAGTTCAACGGCGATGCCAACTTCTTCAGGGCGGTATTCAACGCCGATGCCAACTTCAATGCTGCTCAGTTCAGCGGCGATGCCAACTTCAATGCTGCTCAGTTCAGCGGCGATGCCAACTTCAGAAAGGTGCGGTTCAGGATGGGTGAAGCTCGCTTTTCCCCGGCGAAGTTCAGCGGCGATGCCAACTTTGGAGAGGCAGTGTTCAGCGGCGGCAATGCCAACTTTGGAGGGGCAAAGTTTAGCGGTAGAAATGCCAACTTTGGAAAGGCTAATTTCAGCGGTGGCTACGCAAACTTTCGGGGTGCTATTTTCACCGAAAAAACTTTTGCCAGCTTCAGAGAAGCAAAGTTCAGTGGCGGCTATGCCGATTTTGGTGGGGCTCAACTTGGCGGTTATGCTCACTTCAATTCGGCTCAGTTCAGCGGCGATGCTAAATTTGGGTACGCTAATTTCGACAGTAATGCGTACTTCAATGATGCAAGGTTCCGCGGTGATGCCGAATTCAAAGGAGCTAATTTCAGTGAAACTGCCAATTTTGAAGAGGCTGAATTCAGCAAATATGCCCTCTTCGAAGGAGCCAGTTTTGGAAAAACTAATGGCCAAATTTGCTTGAATCGAACACAATATGGCAAAATTTGCATTAAATGGAACTCTATTAAAGATATTAAACTAAATTTAGATGACGAAGCCTATTTAAAATTGATAAAGAATTACAAGGAATTGGGCTGGTTTGAGGACTACAACGAATGTTACTATCACTACATGAAAATTAGGCCTTGCGGTAGGTGCCTCGGATTTCACTGGTGGGTCGACAAAATCTTTTATGTATCCTACGGCTATGGAGCAAAGCCGGAATTTCCTTTAGTCTGGTCTTTTGTAACCATCGTCCTCTTCGGAGCTATCTGGTGGGGAACCGAGCCGCATTTGAAGAACGGAAAAAGTGTGACCACGTGGAAGGATGCTTTCAAATTTAGTTTCATGGTTTTCCTATCGTCTACGAAGCTGTCCGTCGATCCTCCAGATTTGGAAGCCAGAGAAGAATCCTGGGACAAATCAATATTTCTTGCTGAGAGAGTAATTGGCTCGCTTCTATTTTTCTTCTTCCTCTTCGCCGCGTCAACAAGTTTATTAATAAAAATAGTTTGATTTTGTACATATTATCCAAACTTTGGCGAGAGGCGCACGGATCCCCAAGGAGCAAAAATTATGTTTCAGGGCTGGATGATGGAAACGGTTGGAGGCGAGCCTATATCGCCTCCCCCGGAATCACGCCCTCCCAGCCTCCTGTCGGGGCGTCGATGAGGATCTCTCCGTATTCGGACAGACCCCAGCCTGGATCGGCGGAGCTGCCGGCTTCTCCAGCCTCTTTCGAGAAGGAACCGGCTGCCGATCCCTCCGCCCCCGTCACCACCACGTCGTCGAACTCCACCCCCACCTGGGCGTAGCTGAAGAGGCCGACGCCTCCGCTCTCGATCTCGCCGTCCCGAACCTCGCCCCAGAGGACGCCGTCTATGTAGACGCCGATGACGTCGCCGTCGAGGGACGCCTCAAGGTTGTACCACCTTCCAGGATCGTACCTGGCTGCTTCACCACCGTCGCTTTTGAGGACCGTCTGGACGCCGCCCTTTATCCTGTCCAACCTTCGGAGGGGTCCGGTGCTGCTCTCGTCGCCCACCCAGAGAAATCGATAGTAGTTGGAGGAATCCTCGTACCTGAAGATGAGGCCGATGCCGTCGTTGTCGACCGGCCTCACTCTCGCCATGAAGTCGTAATCCCTCCAGGACGGGCCTCCGGCGGTGACGTAGGTCCCGAGGTAACTCCCCTCAGCCCCCTCCGACCCGCCGAAGTCGTTGCTGTTCTGCCGCAAAACCCCTTCCTCTGCCGAGACGGTCCAGCTGCCCAAAAGCCCGCCGACGGTCCACCCATCCATCTCGCCGTCGTTGAAGTCGTCTGTAAACGGCAGACCTTCGGAGTCGATCCCGGACCCGTCCCAAGAGCCCTCAGAAGGCAGCCCATAGACCCAGGCGATCCCCTCTCCTGCAGTCTCCGCGTTCTGCGACCAGGTGGCAGGGTCGGAGTCGAGGATGGTGTACTTCCCCGGCTTTAGGACGAGGTTCGGCCGGGCCGTCCAGTAGGCGTCGGGAACGCCGCCAGACCCCAGCAACCCGGAGGCGGGCCACATTCCCAAGACTGAACCGCTCCTGTCCTGGAGGCCGATCATCCCTGGGGCCTTACCCTGGCCGTAGTTCCAGTGATAAGTCTTGATCTCAGTTACCGTCCACTCTCGATCAATGGTGAAGCTTGTGGGGCTGGTGGGATCGTTATCGACGGCCCAGATCGAGTTTCGCTCGAAGATCAGCTCCTGCTCTGCCGTCGGGAGGACGACAGCCTCATCTTCGGTACCGACCTCCGCTCCATCTCCACCGGCCGTCTCATCGCTCCCCTCTTCCGCCCCCAGATCGAGGACGCCCGAAAGGCTCGGCTCTATCGTCGAAGTTCCCGACTTCAGGTCCTCGATCTCGCCTCCGTCTGCAATCTCGGAGGTCAGCTTCTCGCCAGCACCGATCGATACGTTCGTGAAAGAGACGACCTTCGCCGAAGCCTCCCCCTCGGGGTTGATGACGTCGAAGTCCACAAGACCGGAGCCTGTCCCTGTGATCTCAAGGCTGTACGAGAGGTCCATCGGGAGAAGGTAGATCTCTACCTCTCCCGACGACATGACCTCTGCTTCTGGGATCTCGTTTATGACCCGTCCATCGATGGTCCCCACCCTTCTCCCCGAGGTGTCGGTGAAGATGGCATCGGCGGGGCATCCGGTGACAGCCGCAAACCAGCCCTCCTTCTTGAGGGTCTCGATCCAGCTTTTCGCCATCTCCTTCATGCCGGGGAGGAGGGCGTTCGCCTCCTGCAGGGGTATGGTCCTGAAGACCGGGTTTGCATCTATCAAGCGAGGTGCATTCCATGGATAGCGTTGTACTCCGCTATATACAGAATATCTATAGTATCTTTTCAATCTGAGCAGCACAACAGGCATCGGTTCTTTCTCTTTAAGATCCGACATGAGCGTGTTGGAGTCGTAGATGTAAACCTGTTTGTAGTGCTCACCCTCTATCTCCACCAGCTTGTAGGCCAAGACCGCGTGCTGATTGTAATATGTACTATCATTTTCGGGACCGCCGAACTCTATAATCAGGGGGGTGCGATCCTCTTTCAGCGAGCGTTTAACCTTGGTGTAGGTCTTATACTGGCTGTCGTAGCTGCTAGTCCCCCACGACTTTTTAAAGTAAGGGCTCTCGTCCGCCAAAAGCGACCTCACCAGGGGGATCATCTGGGCGCGGTGATAGATGTCTATGTTCTGGCTCGCCTCATCCTTTGACATCTCGCTGGTCTTCTTCGCCGCTGGCCGGAGTGTGGGGTCGGTGAAGTAAAGGGCGGAGGTGGCGGCCATCCCGTAGCAGTGGCCTCCTGCGCTGGACCGGTAGCTCTCGTTGAAGTAGTCCCAGAGCCGCACGTAAGTCTGAGGGAAGAAGAGCCGCAGCCACAGATCCTTCTCCAGCGAGGGGGGGACGCCTGCGGCCACGGTGGCGATCAGCTCTTCGGCCAGCTCCTCGGTCTTGCTCTCATTGAACCGGTAGTTTTCGAAGCTGTAGGCATCGCCTTCGGCGCTGTAGGCCCGATCTCCGTTGAAGGCGTAGTAGACGTTGACTGTGATCGAGATGAAGTTGTCGTCGGGGTTGACGTCCACGGCCCCCGGGACGAAAGCCTGGGCCCCGATGACCGCCCCCTCCACGTTCTCCCCTTCAAGATCCCAGTAGGTATAGACGGCCCGGTCTTCTCTGGGCGGCACGTCTCCTGCAAGGAGGGGCTCGCCGAGCTTCGAGTATTCGGCCTCCCCTGGCATCTGAAGGTAGAACTGGATGTAGACGTTCTCGGCTACCTCATCTCCATAGTTGAATACCTGAGCCTGGACCGCCTGCTTGTCAGCGGCGATCTCCTGAAGGGGCTTGTAGTTTTCGGTGCCGCTGAATTGGAAGTTGTCATAATCGCAGCCCATTACCAGGCTCCCCTCCCTCATCTTCAGGTTCACCTGGACGACGGGCTCGGTCTTCGAGACCTTGTCCAGCCAGAGGGAGGCGATCTTGTTGTCGTTTTCATCCCAGTTCCCGAAGATGGTGCAAGCTAGATTTTTGTACCAGATGTAAGGGCCGATGCATCTTCCCTCGTCGCCGAATCGCGGGTCCAACGGAGCGATGACGTTAGAGACGTGGTCGAAACCTTCCGGAGAGGGAAGCCCGCCGTATTGCTCAACGATCGTATTTTCCCAGACTGCCCGCGCCTGATCCACCGTCTCGTAGACGTAGACGGAGAGAAGGTAGTTTCCGCCGAGGCAGTCGTAGACCCCTTCCGGGTCAGGCTCGCAGATGTTCTCGTGGACCTCGACGAAGGCGAACCTCTCCACATCGGCCTTGCCGTCTTTCATGAAGGCCATCTCTGCAGCCTGGGCATCGGCGCTGATATCGCCTGCAACGTGCAGATCTGATGGGAGGTCGCCGTCCAGAAGGACGTAGTCGGCCGGATTGATCTCGTTGATCCAGTCCGGAACATCGGGCTCTTCCTCCGCCATCCCAGGAACCTGAGCCTGGGCCAAAAGTGCCGCAACCAAAAACAAGAGCAATGCGGCTCGGGCTTTCTTCCATGCTTTATCTAACTGCTCGAACGTACCTCTCCCTCCCGTCCACAGATCCGTTCCATCTTCATCTTCCGCATCGGATCGTATGAAGATCTACCGGGTTCCATTTTATTTCAGGCTTCTTCTCAGCCATCTCTGGGCCGAATCATCCTTAAACACAGGGATCAATTATCGACCGAGATGGCCGCGAGCCGGAGGCGGAAGATGCGAGAAAATCCAGCATGGCAATATGACGAGCTGAAACAGATCGGAACCGACTACGAGGACGTCTCCGAGATCCGGGCCTACGATCGGAGGATGGCGAAGATCAGGGACGTCAGAAAAGAGCTTCAGGAAATCATCGATCTATTGGACCTCGCGCCGGATTCGACGATCCTCGAGATCGGGACCGGGACCGGCGAGTTTCCCATCGCCGCCATCGAAAGGTGCTCCAGGGTGATCGCCGCCGACGTCTCCCTTCCGATGCTGGAGTACGCCCACGAGAAGGCGAGAAAGAGGCTGGAAGAGATGGGTAGGGTGGGGGATTTCGAGAGGATCGAGTACGTCAGGGGCGGCTTTCTCACCTACGAGCATCAGGGCGAGCCACTGGATGCCATCGTATCCCAGCTCGCCCTCCACCACCTCTCTGACTTCTGGAAGCAGGTGGCATTGATCAGGATCGCCGGGATGCTGAAGTCCGGCGGGAAACTCTTCATCAGAGATGTCGTCTACTCCTTCGATGCGGCCGATTACGAGAGTTTCTTCGACGGCTACCTCTCGCGGATGGCGGAGATCAGCGGCGAGGGCGCCCCTCAGGATATCTTGACCCACATCAGAGACGAGCACTCCACCATGGGCTGGATCATGGAGGGGATGATCGAGCGGGCAGGCTTCGAGATCGCGAGGGCCGATTATCGAGCGGGGTTTATAGCGACCTTTCTCTGCATCAAAAGGAGATGATGCTGACGAAACTCGGGCTGATGACGGAGAATCCTGCCCATTGACGCGGCGTGCCAGAGTTCGATCTTTCGCCGCAATATCTTAGTATTTCCAGGGGCCTTCTTTTGATGGAGGATTTTATCATGATCGAAGAGAACCGGGACGCCCGGACCTGGGCGACCCTCTGCCATCTGAGCGCTCTGTTGATGCTCATCGGCGTGCCCCTGGGAAACGTTCTGGGGCCGCTGGTGGTCTGGCTCATCAAGAGAAACGATTACCCCTTCGTTGACGATCAGGGTAAAGAGGCCCTCAACTTCCAGCTCTCCGTCACCCTCTACTGGGTTCTGGCCGGAATCCTGATATTCTTCTCGGTGGGGTCGATCGCCTTCTTCTGGCCCGCCGTCCACCACAGGATGTTCGACTTCTGGAACCCGATGGCCATGCCCTTCGCCATGATCTTCGGCTTCTTTTTGATCTTCAGCCTTGTGATCCTGGACGTGATCCTTGCGGTCGTCGCGGCCGTAAAGACGAGCAATGGCGAAGCTTACCGGTACCCACTGACCATCAGGGCGATCAAGTAGCCGATATCGAGGCCAAAGGTGCGAGGTGGGATGATGACAGCAGAGACGGCGGAGGAAGAGACCTTCGGAGCGATCAGAAGGTGCGTCGAGAGAGAGCCCTACGCCCATAACCTCGGGATCAGGCTCGAAGAGCTGGAGCGAGGATGGGCCGTGACCGAGATGGAATTTTCAGCCGAGATGGAGAACATCTTCGGGATGGCCCACGGCGGAGCCATCTTCTCCCTCATCGACGAGGCCTTCGGAGCCGCCGCCAACTCCTGGGGAACCGTCGCCCTCGCCCTGAACGTCAACATCACTTACGTTCAACCGCCATCCCCCGGCGAGACCCTGAGGGCGGAGGCGGTGGAGGTCGATCGGTCGGAGAAGACCTCCACCTGCGAAATCAGGGTCCTGGGGGAGGACGGCCGGCTGATCGCAAGCTCTCAGGCGACCGGCTATAGAAAAAAAGAGAAGCTACCCTTCTTGGACTTTTAAAAGGGGATCGGTATCAGTCGATCCCCTTAAAGCACTTATCAACGTGCTCTTTGGCCGGAGGCTTCGTCGCCAGGCTCACAGCCACCGTCACCACGAATGCAAGAGGCAGAGCCACCACGATCGGGTCGACGACGGGCCAGGGCATCGTTGTGATTAGGACGTCCCGGCCCAGGACCATCTTCGCGATCCCCAGGGGTGCGGCCTCTTTCTGGTGGACGAAGACGAGCCAGAAGAGGCTGACGAAGGTCCCGGTGACGAGGCCCGCCACGGCACCGGCCTTCGTCGCCCGCCTCCAGAAAAGGGCGCAGGCGTACATGGGGAGGAACGCGGCGGCGCAGAGACCGAAGAAGATCGCTGTTCCAGGGGCGATGATGCTCGGCGGAAGGACGTATCCCAGGATGACAGCCACCACCACGGCGATGATGATGCCGATCCGGGTTATCGGGATCGATCGACCTCCCCTCATCCCTGCCAGGGTCTCGTAGACGTCCCGGCCGATGGCCGTTCCCTGAGCGTGGAACTGAGAGCTCAACGTCGACATCGCCGCCGCGAGAAGGGTTAGCATGAAGATGTAGACGAACCACTCGGGCATGGAAGCGTTTATGTAAACTGGGATTATGCTGTCGGAGTTCCCCTGGGCCGCAGCTATGGCGATTACGCCGTCGTGCTGAACGAAGTAGACGTTCGAGAGGGCCCCCACCACGAAGGCGACCCCCGTCATCATCAGGATGAAGACCCCGCCGACGAGGACCGCTCTGTTCAGCTCCCGGTTACACCTGACGGTCATGAACCTGACGACGAGCTGGGGCATCGCCAGAACTCCGATCCCGACCCCCAGGACCAGGGTCGAGATGAGGGTCCACCACCAGGCCGACCCGAAGGCCGGCATGGCGGTCCAGCCCTCGTGGCCCATGGAGGCGAGGTTTGCGGGTACGAGGTCGGCGAGGTTCGTAAGAGCCTGGTTAGCCGTGACGATCCCTCCGAGCTGGCCGTAGGTCATCACCAGAAGGAAGGCCATCCCGACAAACATTATCGTCGCCTGAAGGGCGTCGGTATACATCACACCCTTAAGTCCGCCGAGGACGACGTAGGCGGCGATGATGACCGAGAAGATCATCAGGGCGAGATCGAAGTCTACCGCCAGAGTCGTCTCGATGAACCGAGCAGCTCCGATCAGAACGACGGAGGCGTACATCGGCATGCCGAGGAATATCACAAGGCCACCGAAGTACTGGATGAACTTGCTGTCAAACCTCCTGGCCAATAGCTCGGGGAAGGTCATGGCCGATAGGTTGTGGCCCATCTTTCGAGTCCTCTTCCCGAATACGACGAAGGCGATGAATATCCCGACGAATATGTTCAGAAAGGTGAGCCAGAGAAGTCCCATCCCGAAGAGGCCTGCAACACCGCCGAAGCCGACGATGGCAGAGGTGCTGATGAAGGTCGCACCGTAGCTCATGGCCATGACGTAGGGGTGTATCTTCCTCCCGGCTACCATGTAGTCCTCAGAGTCCCGGGTCTCCTTCCACCCCCTGTAACCCAGGTATCCGATCGCCAGGATGTAGATCAGAACGATTATGTTGAGCAGCAATATATCCATTCAAATCAGAGCCCCAGTTCTTTTTCTTCCATCTGAGCTTCCCCTTCTTCCCATGCCACTTCCTCCAGGATTTCTTTTTGTTCCTTCTTTACGCCCTTGTTCCAGTTCACGAGGCCGTAGGCCACGCATAGAAGAGCGCTCAGAACGGAGAGCACATAGACGCCCCAGATCCACGGATCATTTATGCCCAACATGGTTCCACCAAATCTCGAAAGTTTGAGAATCTCCCTATTTCAAGTGACAGCATGTTTCATATTATCACGTTATTAAAGATAACGATCGAACATTAGGGACATTTATTCAAAAGTCTGTTATGATGCTCAAAACGGCCAGATCATAATTAGAAAAGATTGAAAGTCTTGGATGGGCGGGCGATCTGAAATTTGAATATCAATTGCAATTTGATCTCAATCGGTGACGTTCCACCAGTCCTGGGGATCAAACTCGTTATTCGCGTCGTCGCTGACCCAGGCGTAGCCCGTATCCACGATCATCCTGTTGTAACAGGGGACGAGCTTCGGGTTTCCGTTCTTGCCGTGGAGATAAACGACGCAGCCGTTGCCGGTGTTGTTGTCGACGTCCAGGAATACCTGGACGTTCAGCAGCCGCTCCATGCTGTACTCTCGCGAGTGGACGCCGTCTGCGGTCCCCATCGGCGGGCAGCCGAGATCTGCGAGACGGACGATGCCGAAGCCATCCACCTCGAAGGTGCAGCCGTCGATAATCCGGCGGACTATCCCTGAGGCCTCGTTGGGATGGGCGAGGGCCGCCTGCGGCACCATCAGGACGAGAGCCAGGATCGTCAACATCAACTTGACGTTCATGGCCTTCGGATAGGGCGGTCCGGGGATTAAACTTTATTCTGCTGACATGGCGGTTGGGATAAAAACCGATCAGATGGACGAATAAAAAGTTCCTGGTCCCGTCATCGATCTTTTTCTCTCTAAGGGAAGGTTTTTTCTTCTTCACTGACCAACTATATTGCCAGAAGTCTGCCCGATATCGATGTCCTGAGGGAAGGGAGGAGGAGCCTCTCGGCGGCTGGATCGACCCGCCGTCCGCATCACATGGACAGGCCCCTTCCAGTTAAAAGATGGGAGCAGTTCAGATGACAAAAGAAGATGCCATAGACGATCTGGCGAGGAGGTACCTCGCCGCGGAAGCCGAGAGAGCCGCCCTGGAGCCGATATCCGTCATCTGCCCTGACCTGACCATGGACGAGGCCTACCGGGTCCAGATGGCGATCGTCGCCAAGAAGCTCGAAACCGGAGAGCGTCTGGCGGGAAAGAAGGTGGGGGCCACCAACGAAGCGATACAGAAGGCGATGATGATCCCCGAGCCGATATACGGCCACCTCTTCGAAAGCCAGCAAATCTCAAGCGGCACGACGGTATCCCTATCCCGGCTGATCCATCCGAAGGTAGAGTGCGAGATCGCCTTCATCCTCGAACGAGACCTCTCGGGCCCTGGAGCCACCGCCGAGGAGGCTATCGAGGCGGCCCGGTCGGTCGCGGCCTCCATCGAGATCAACGACTCCCGCACCAGGGGGTGGCAGATCGGCACCCGGGAGGTGATCGCCGACAACGGCGTTGCCGCGCGTTTCGTCCTCGGCGAAAAGGTTTTTGATGCAAGAGACCTCGACCTGCGGGAGGTGGGGGTCGTCATGGAGAAGAATGGTGAGGAGGTCGCCCGGTCCACCGGGGCTGCGATCCTCGGAAACCCTGTCGAGTCGGTGGCGTGGCTCGCGAACAAAGTCGCCGAGCACGACGGCGGCCTTCGGGCGGGGGAGGTGGTGCTGGCGGGGTCCATGACCCCCATGACGCCCGTCGGGAGGGAAGATCTGATAGAGGCCAGTTTTGACGATCTGGGGAAGGTCTCGGTCAGGTTCGATTAATCCCGAGGGCCAAGGAGTATGGCTGCGGTTCCTCGTGGCCGACATGTGCGATCCGGAGTTCTCTGGAGATGACCTCGGAAAATGAAATACAGCAAAGCTATGGTCCTCTTATTCGACGGCGCGGGGTACGACGTCTTCAGAGATCTGTTGAATGCAGGTCGCCTTCCCAACATCGAAGAACGCGTGATCTCCCAGGGTTCGTTCCTCAAAGGCTACTCGTCTCTCTCTACGACCACAGGCCCTGCTCACATACCTTTCTTATATGGGATCTATCCGGGAACAGCGAACGTGCCAGGCATAAGGTGGTTTGATAAGACCGCAAATAGGGGCGCGTTGGTTGGTTCCAGCCTGAGATCTTACGTCGGTCCAGGCAGCTTCTCGATGCCCACCGATATCAAAAGTGGCTACCTTCCGATATACGATTATTTTGAGATGCCAGCAAGCATATTCAGCTCCTTGGACGACGGAAACGGCGCAGATATCAGAAACAACCGGCTGCTGAAGGTCGGATCCTACATCTTCGCCCATTATACCCATCGGTGGGAGGAGGTCGATGACCTCGTCTCCCGATTGCTCAAGAGATACATCGCTCAGGGTTGCGATTTCATATTCGCGGTATTTCCGGCCATCGATGAGATTACCCACCTCCACCATCCAAGATCAGAGCGGGTTCTGAAGCAGTACGAGAAGCTCGATCGTCTCCTGGGCGAAATCTTCGACGGCTCGTCAGATGAGGAGATGGAAGAGACGCTGGTCTTCATCGTCAGCGATCACGGTCTTTCGAGAACTCACACCCACATACCCCTCGTCGACCTGTCCAGATCGACGGGCTTCAATCCGGTATTTTATCCGAGGATACTGAGACGCAAATGGGACGTCGCCATCATGGAGAGCGGAAACGCCATGGCCTCTGTATATTTCAGAAATCCCGTAGATCAGAGACCCGCTTTCTACGGCGAGTTCATGGCCGTCGAGAAGAACAGGAAGTTTCTCGATCAGATTCTCTCCTGTGAAGGGGTCGACTTTGTGGCCTACAGGGTCAAAGATTCGATGCTGGGAGTGAAGGGGCCCTCTGGGGAGGTCAGGCTCGCCTTCAAAGACGATGGCGGGGCGAAACTTCACGTTGAGGGGCTCAACCCCCTGGGGTTCGGGGTCGACGGCGGCGAAATGGACCTAGACTTTCTGGCGAACCTTTCCATGGGGACGATTTATCCCGACTCTCCAGCCCAGCTGAGACAGCTCTTCAGCTCGGATCGGACCGGCGATATGGTGGTCTTTGCCAGAGAGGGTTTCGACCTCAGAAAAAGTCACGAGTGGCCAGAGCACAAAAGCTCCCACGGCTCTCTCCATAAAACTCACATGGAGGTTCCGATCTGCTCTAATGCCAGCCTGAACTCAAAATGGTGCAGAACCGTCGACGTCTTTGCGACCATCCTCCGCCTCATGGGGCGGGATATTCCTCCGGGGATCGACGGGCGGATCTTGGACTGATCAGACCGCTCTCTTCGACATATCCGCTACGTTTCTTCGTACTTTGTAGAAAGTTCTGCACCCTCCACGGCTATGAATCGACCTATGCACCACCGAGCTCGGAGGTACAGTGGGGGCAGCGGGTGGCCTCCAGGGCGACGCTCTCCTTGCAGTAGGGGCAATCCTTGGTGTTCGGCGGGGCTGCCTCTTCCTTCTTCTTCATCTTGTTGACCTGCCTCACCAGCAGGAATATCACGAAGGCGACGATCAGAAAGTCGATTATCGTATTGATGAAGATGCCGTAGTTGATGGTGGGCGCACCAGCCGCCTGAGCCTCGGCGAGGGTGGCGTAGGACTGGCCGCCGAGGGATATGAAGAGGTTGGTGAAATCGACGTCACCGAGCAGCATCCCCACAGGCGGCATGATTATGTCGTTGACCAGAGACGTTACGATCTTTCCAAAAGCCAAGCCCAATATGATACCTATCGCCATGTCCAGGACGTTTCCCCTCATGGCAAACTCTTCAAACTCTTTCAACATTCCCATCGAACCTCACCCTCCGAAAAGCGATCAAATAATTGATTCTCTAATTATGAGAACTGTATCCATATAAATGTATTTGTCAGTTCGAACTATTGTGGAATCCCGAAAATTATTTCGCGTCCCTCTCTCACCACTGTCGATAACCGCTCTGGAGCAATCCTTGCGAGCCTTCCTCTCGGCGGATCCCGAGGGGAGCCTGGCGGCGGCGAAAAAGCTCCTCGACTCCCTCGCGGTCCTCCCCCTGGATGACGAGTCAGCGATCGTCTTCGGCGCCCTCGCCGCCCGGCTGCGGTCCGAGGGGAGGAGGATCGGCGACTTCGATGAGGTGATCGCCGCCATCGCCTTCGCCCGCGACAGGGAGATCGTGACGAGGGACGGTCACTTCTGGGAGGTGGCTGGGCTCAGTGTGGCGGGGTGGTGAGGTGCTGGTGCCCTGAACCAAAGCCAAAGATTAATACGGAAGTTGACCATTACATACTTCTAACATTGAGTTTTTCAGGAGGTGAACGAGATGAGAACTTCGGATTTGATGGCGCTCTTGGCGGCGCTCTTTGCATTGGCCACGGCGGCTGCCGCGGGCGGCGGGATGTTCCAGGGGGTTAGTGGGGGACCGTCGATGAGCTATGCTGGGGTATCGGGATCGATGGAGGGGGTCTTCGCCAGCCACCCCGAGCCGCCGAGCTTTCCGGCTCCCGCCTTCATGACCGGCGAGGAGTTCTGCACGATGGTTGCCACCCACCTGGCCAATCCCCCAAAAGCCTGGGATTGGTGACGGGTCCGGCATCGTAGGATCGATTAGGAGTGCTCCGGTCCGCGAGGTTGAGGGCGGTCGATCTCTGATGCAGGTCCTCGACCCTTCCTCCCGACCGACCTCCTGCGGCGCCGAAAGGAGGCAATGGCCCTCCTGGCAGAGCTGGGGGGGAGGGGCGCTCCCCTTTGCACCATGCCGAAACCGCTCTGGAGCAATCCTCGCGAGCCTTCCTTTCGGCGGACCCCGAGAGAAGCCTGGCGGCGGCGAGGAGGTTGAGGAGAGGAAAGGCAAGGATAGAGATCTTGAAATACACGTACGTACACAGATAGATGCATGTCCACCAAGACGATCAGCATAACCGAGGATGCTTACGATCGGCTGAGAAGCCTCAAGGAGACGGAGAGGATGAGCTTCTCCGAGGTGATCCTCAAGTACTACCCGAGGAGGAGAAGCCTCTCGGAGACCCTGGCCGAGATCTCACGAGGCGAGGGTGCCGACGAGCTGGCCGACGAGGCCGAGAAAGCCTCCGGGGAGCTCCGGTCCGCGAGGTTGAGGGCGGTCGACCTCTGATGCCGATCCTCGACACCTCCTTTCTGGTGGACCTCCTCCGGCGCCGAGAGGAGGCGCTGGCCCTCCTGGCAGAGCTGGAGGGGAGGGGTGCATCCCTCTGCACGACGCCGATAACCGCTCTGGAGCTTTATCGAGGTGCTTTCCTCTCGGCGAACCCCGAGAGGAGCCTGGCGGCGGCGAAAAAGCTCCTCGACTCCCTCGCGGTCCTACCCCTGGATGACGAGGCAGCGATCGTCTTCGGCGCCCTCGCCGCCCGGCTGCGGTCCGAAGGGAGGAGGATCGGCGACTTCGATGAGGTGATCGCCGCCATCGCCCTCGCCCGCGAGAGGGAGATCGTGACGAGGGACGAGCACTTCCGGGAGGTGGCAGGGCTCAGTGTGGTGGGGTGGTGAGCTGGTGAAAGGTCGCTTAATCTGAGGGTTTTTCAAGCTAATTAAAAATACGGAGCCTGACAAGCCCATAGTTAAAACGAAGACGATTTAAAACCTTGTTTTATTGGAGTTCGAACTCAACTCTATCTTAGGCCGAGAGTATTGGGTCGAGGGAGCCAAGTTTCAATCCTTGTTTTTGTGGAACTCGCGCCCGGACCCCTTGGCGTCGAGGTCCTCGACGGCGGGGCCTGTCTGTTTCAATCCTTGTTTTTGTGGAACTCGCGCCCGGACGCCGGACTGAGGGCCGCCGTAACTGACGACTTGATGTTTCAATCCTTGTTTTTGTGGAACTCGCGCCCGGACATAGCGGTTCAGGCAGGAGCCTTCGCCCCTCGTCAGTGTTTCAATCCTTGTTTTTGTGGAACTCGCGCCCGGACGGAGGTGACTGATGGCGATCTGGGGGCCTCTGAGGGGGTTTCAATCCTTGTTTTTGTGGAACTCGCGCCCGGACTGCATGACGTGAGCGGGACCAGTTCACCGGCTGAACTGTTTCAATCCTTGTTTTTGTGGAACTCGCGCCCGGACACCACCGCGGGAGCCTGGCAAGTCAAGGTCCAGGTGTTTCAATCCTTGTTTTTGTGGAACTCGCGCCCGGACATTGGGCGTCACCGGACTGGGCCGGCGTATCTGAGGAGTTTCAATCCTTGTTTTTGTGGAACTCGCGCCCGGACGTGTGTTATTACATACTCGGACATACTCACCAATACGTTTCAATCCTTGTTTTTGTGGAACTCGCGCCCGGACTGGGGTCATTAGAATCGATGAGAACGCCGTTCCCGGGTTTCAATCCTTGTTTTTGTGGAACTCGCGCCCGGACAGGACCTCTACAGGGGTGGGTTTCTCGATCTCACGGGTTTCAATCCTTGTTTTTGTGGAACTCGCGCCCGGACTAGTATATGCAGCATCAAACGCATCATGAATGTTGTGTTTCAATCCTTGTTTTTGTGGAACTCGCGCCCGGACGGCGGCTGAATATTTTCCAGTGATCGCTATCGAGGGTTTCAATCCTTGTTTTTGTGGAACTCGCGCCCGGACAGTCCTTTATGGGAAGACTCAAAACTTCTCCACCATGGTTTCAATCCTTGTTTTTGTGGAACTCGCGCCCGGACTACGGTATACCGGGCATCGTTCAATATGATTTCTGGTTTCAATCCTTGTTTTTGTGGAACTCGCGCCCGGACTGATCCGCCGTGAGCGTGAGATAAGCCGGGCTGAGGTTTCAATCCTTGTTTTTGTGGAACTCGCGCCCGGACTTTTATCCAATGACTTCCTATTTTATCAAGTACATCGTTTCAATCCTTGTTTTTGTGGAACTCGCGCCCGGACTGGGCTTATATGGGACGACCAAAAATTATACTTCGGGTTTCAATCCTTGTTTTTGTGGAACTCGCGCCCGGACGCTGGCATCATAGACGTACATTGTGACATCGCTGGGTTTCAATCCTTGTTTTTGTGGAACTCGCGCCCGGACCGTATTCCAGGGATGGCAAAAGCTGGACCCAAATGTTTCAATCCTTGTTTTTGTGGAACTCGCGCCCGGACCCAGACGCCTGGGCAGACGTCTGGACGCTGAGGTACGGTTTCAATCCTTGTTTTTGTGGAACTCGCGCCCGGACGATACCTCCAGCTCTATCCAGTCACCTACCCGGAGAGTTTCAATCCTTGTTTTTGTGGAACTCGCGCCCGGACGCTAGTGATTGCATTTAGATCCTGTGTGGCTTCAGTGTTTCAATCCTTGTTTTTGTGGAACTCGCGCCCGGACTGGGCCGTTCAATCGAGTTACGGCTGAAACCGTAATGTTTCAATCCTTGTTTTTGTGGAACTCGCGCCCGGACACAGGCCCGCCACGCCGTGACGTAACGCATTATTGGGTTTCAATCCTTGTTTTTGTGGAACTCGCGCCCGGACGTAACGGTTCCGACAGCCACCAGCTTTCGAAGCTGTGTTTCAATCCTTGTTTTTGTGGAACTCGCGCCCGGACACCGATGGGAAAAGGCGAAGGCGGACAGCGAAACTAGTTTCAATCCTTGTTTTTGTGGAACTCGCGCCCGGACGAGCGCAGCCACGGCCGGGCAGATCACTATCACAGCACGTTTCAATCCTTGTTTTTGTGGAACTCGCGCCCGGACAACTTGGCTGCCGACCCTGCCGCCCCGTCCAGCATGTTTCAATCCTTGTTTTTGTGGAACTCGCGCCCGGACCCGAAGGCGAGTAGGCGGGGAGGCCGGTCAGATCGTGTTTCAATCCTTGTTTTTGTGGAACTCGCGCCCGGACTGCAGGGCCGACGGCGAAAACCCCTGGTTAGGCTTCGTTTCAATCCTTGTTTTTGTGGAACTCGCGCCCGGACCCCCGGACTAAGATGGTCAATATCAGTGTGGCAACTGAGTTTCAATCCTTGTTTTTGTGGAACTCGCGCCCGGACAGCATCCGGAGAGTTGTAGGTTACTCAGGGACGCCTAGTTTCAATCCTTGTTTTTGTGGAACTCGCGCCCGGACGGTAGGTTGTCGTCGAACCTGGTCCGGAATAGATGTTTCAATCCTTGTTTTTGTGGAACTCGCGCCCGGACCTCACATCCCACCGGACACTCCAGTTTAGGGTAGTTTCAATCCTTGTTTTTGTGGAACTCGCGCCCGGACGGCGATTCTGCCTCCCTGGGCTGTCGAGATGCTGGTGTTTCAATCCTTGTTTTTGTGGAACTCGCGCCCGGACGCTTTCGCCGTTGCGGAAACTCCCGACGCCATCGAGTTTCAATCCTTGTTTTTGTGGAACTCGCGCCCGGACGTCCTGGAGCTCCTTTTTGCCCTCTCTGTCCACCTGTTTCAATCCTTGTTTTTGTGGAACTCGCGCCCGGACTGAGCCGCTTCATGCTGACTACCCCCAAGCCTACGCGTTTCAATCCTTGTTTTTGTGGAACTCGCGCCCGGACGAAGGAGGCGAGTCTTACCTACACGATCAGCTAGTTGTTTCAATCCTTGTTTTTGTGGAACTCGCGCCCGGACCTTGTGATCTTCAGCTCGAAATCGATATCCAGCGCGTGTTTCAATCCTTGTTTTTGTGGAACTCGCGCCCGGACGGTGGAGGCGGGGCGGCGAAGGATTACATTCTCATGTTTCAATCCTTGTTTTTGTGGAACTCGCGCCCGGACGCCAGCGACCAGAGTGGATCGGTTGCACGTTTCCGGTTTCAATCCTTGTTTTTGTGGAACTCGCGCCCGGACCGAGTTCCGGGCGTCGCTCGATTCGATGCATGGCGGTTTCAATCCTTGTTTTTGTGGAACTCGCGCCCGGACTCCTCATCCCCTTATTTTTGCTCCCCATATTTATGTTTCAATCCTTGTTTTTGTGGAACTCGCGCCCGGACGGCGTCGGCCATCCCGGCGACGAGACCGGACTTATGTTTCAATCCTTGTTTTTGTGGAACTCGCGCCCGGACCACTGTCGATGTTGTCGGCCGGGCCGTGATGCTTCCGTTTCAATCCTTGTTTTTGTGGAACTCGCGCCCGGACTCGGTGAGTATGCCGACGACCTGGAGATGCTCTCCGAGGCCGTCGAGTTTCAATCCTTGTTTTTGTGGAACTCGCGCCCGGACATCAACGCCCGGATCGGCCAGGTGGGAATGATCCAGTTTCAATCCTTGTTTTTGTGGAACTCGCGCCCGGACATACTGGCCGACGGGGCAGTTTTCGCGTGCCATCGGGTTTCAATCCTTGTTTTTGTGGAACTCGCGCCCGGACACCGAACTCACGTATTATGTGGCCTGTCGAGTCGTGTTTCAATCCTTGTTTTTGTGGAACTCGCGCCCGGACGCGTGTTGGAAATTCCACAGTGTGCTGCGGTTGCGTTTCAATCCTTGTTTTTGTGGAACTCGCGCCCGGACGCCTCGCCCTGGACCGCCGAGACCATGTCGTAATGTTTCAATCCTTGTTTTTGTGGAACTCGCGCCCGGACATCCAAGTTGCTCTGATCGAGTCGGCTGGAAAATTGTTTCAATCCTTGTTTTTGTGGAACTCGCGCCCGGACAGCGGCGGATTTTCGTCCTTTTCCCTGTTTCTCTATGTCAAACCGGCCTTTTCTCGCCTCCCTTCTGGCATGAGCGGAATTTATTGAAGTCCTTATAAATTCATTCCCGAAGGCGGCTTGTGGCCCGCAAAAATCCAGAGGCGTGAGAAGGGCTGATGCTTCATCTCTTATCTCAACCTCGCGACCGCTCCAAAGCCCCTGGAGGCCGACTTCCCCAGGCCCAGAAGCTCCGGGATCTCGAAGTTCGTTGTGAACTCGCCCCAGATCCCCGTCACCTTTTCGTCTTTCAGCTGGCAGATCTCCTCCGTCGTCCCTCCCACCTCCAGCCGGATGTGCTCTTTGGCCACGTACCCCAGCCCCTTGGAAGCGGAAAGAAGGTTTCCCACCAGAATACTCCGGAGGATATCTCTCCTCTCCTCCCGAGAGGCCTTTCGATACCTCAGGTAGTTCTTCTGGTTCAGGGCGAGCCATGGCGTGGCGAACCTGTAGCTCTGGATATCTGGAGAGCAGCCGAACTCCTCGCTTCTGAGGATCACCCCGCGCTCCATGATGGAGTATCTGGACTCGCCGAGCTTTATCTCGTCGAACTTATCGTATACCTCCTTCAGGACCTCTGCGCCCTCGTTGATCCCCAGAATGAGAGGGCTTCCTTCGATCATCTTGTACTGGATGAGGGGGTATCGATAGACCAGCTTGTCTGTAACGTGCTGGTGGAGGAGTGTGTGTTCGTTGAAGCTGGTAGCGAAGAAGCCGCGGAGCTTGGCGGCGTCGCCGCGCATGGGGGCGTCGGAGTGGAGGGTAAGGCGGAGGATTTTGAGGAACATGAGAATTCCCTTCATCAGAAGATCAACGAGCCTTCTCCGGCTTTATCGCGCTTGAAGCCCGTCTCCATGTCGTAATAGTTGGGCAGTTCATCAAATGAGATGTATCCGATATTGGAGCCATCAACGATCAACGAATGTCCAGATCTCTCCGGAACTGATATTATGTACTCACTTAACTCCTTCTTTATCTTCAGATATTTTTTCGACCGTTCTAGATGGTCATTCTCAGATTGCATCTCTTTATAACGTTTCCATATCTCCACAGCGTCGCCGTCCAGCTCGATAAAGACGTTCACTCTAGGATAGTCTTCTTCTATTAGCTTGAAGCTCTCGCTTAGATCCTTAAATGCCAATCCAGCAATGCATTCTAGACTGTCCTTTGATTCCTTATCTCCCATGCCTCTTTTCACAGCTTTGAAATACTTGCCGTTTAGGTCAAGGAATTCAGACTCTTTTATCGTCCCTTCAATCGGCCTCAGTATGTCCAGCGTCTTGCTTATCAAGAAGGGATCATAGATATATTTATAAAACTCTTTTCTATCATCTCTCAAAATGAAAATATTTACAGTCCCCTTTTCACCTTTGGCGGAGTTCCTGTTGCATCTGCCCGCCACCTGGTTGATGGAGTCCAGTGGAGCAAAATCCCTGTAAACAACATCTGCGTCGATGTCAACTCCTGCTTCAATCAGCTGGGTGCTGACTATGACCTTTCTCCTTCTTTTCGCATTCTTCTCCTTGATCTGATCGATTCGCTCAAGCCTCATCTTTGGGATCACGTTGGTGGAGAGGAAAAAACACTCAGTATCTCCAAGCTCCAGCCCCTTAACGAACCTGTAAACATCCTGGGCCGATCCGATGGTATTGAGAACAATAAGAAAATCCTTACCAGGAGTTTTCGTCAGATCGTTTTTAAGGAAGGCCTTGAAGTCATCGAGGGTGAGGGCTCTATCAACTCTCGGGAATAGCTGAATTCTATTCAGGCCCCGAAAATACTCCTCTTTCCTCTTCGCTACCTCTTTTATCTCTCCTTCCACCTCATCAAAGATGAGCGGCTGGGTCGCGGTGATGAGGACCACATAGCTATTGAACTTCTCGCAGAGCATATTCAATGAATCGTGTATCAGCTGCCAGTACTGGTGAGGCACAGCCTGAACTTCATCTAGAATTATTATGGAGTTGACCAGTTTGTTAAACTTGCGAAGCTGCTTATTTTTGTTGGAAAATAGAGTGTTAAATAGCTGCCAGAAGGTTGTAACGATTATCTCTGAGTTCCAGCCTTCCAGAAGAAGCAGGCTTTTATCGACATCATACTCGTTCTCTGATGTCTTGTATTTCACTTCTGCTAGATGGTGATGCTTGAGAAGAAGCCTCGAATCTTTGTAATTCTCTCTATTGGCTACAACCTCATCGAAGACTTTGTAGTTTTGATCGATAATGCTCAGAAACGGCAGTGCATAGATTATTCTGGGCTTGATTCTTCGCTCATTTTCCAACCTCACTCTTAGCTTCAATGATAAGGAAAGTGCGGCCAGAGTCTTGCCCGTCCCTGTGGGTACGTTCAGGGATAGGATTCGATCGTCAAGATTCCAAGCCGTGATGCTCTCGATGGCGTCTTCATAAATCTGATTCCTAAGGTCATTGATGTTGTTTTTATTGGAAGAAAACCCTTTTAAATCTCGATATTCGTCAACAAGCTTTGATGAAAGGTCCAAGCGGTCCAGATGAGCGCCGTCCAAGCCTGCGTCGGTCTTATCAGCGTCTAAGAGGGCGGAATAAATAAACTGCGAGATAAAATAAGGATATAGGTCATCTCCTTCACTCAAGCGTCCAACGAATCGCTTCTCTTTTCTGCCGATTTCTTTAGGGGATTCTTTTAAAAAATAATTAGTTATTTTATTTAAATCAACTTTTATGTTGATGTTGCCTTTTTGCAGAAGCGAAGCCAAAATCTCGCTGATTTCTGCCCTACCGATAGAATCAATAGAATTTATCTGCTCTTCTGCTACCTTCAAGATTTTTTCTTTATCAGCATCAAAATCTTTTATCTCGTCCATGGCGTTTAGAAGATTTCCATGATGCCTTTTGACAGCCAGGAAAGACAAGACGGGTAGATAATCGGCCAATCCACAATTACGCTCCGTCTGCCCCAAGTACTCCTTGATAACTGCATAAGTAAAAAACGCGGATAGCAGACCGTGATGTGTAGTATCCCTTGACTTGAGAGATTTTTTCTTCGTCTCATCCTTTTCATTGATATATTCCTGGAAAAATGCAGTCGCCTTCCCAAGGTCGTGAGTTATTCCTATGAGATATGCTGCATCCTGCAAAAGGTCGGGGTTATCTATGTTCAAGGATCGATCTGCTATGGTTTTCTTGCTCAACTCGCCCACATGCTGCAGATGATCCACCAGAAGCTTGTCTGGATGAGATTTCAGCTTAAAGGAATAAGATTCGCTCGCCATGCTCCAGCTCCCACAACTCGTTAACCTTAGCTCGAATGCTCTTTCCGTTCCGCTCAAAAAGAACCTCTCGATAATCAGTTACCACTCTTGCCTCACCCATCTCGCTGGGCATAACCTCAGAGAAGTATTCCTTTCCCTCCTCAAACTCCGTCTCCTGAATGAAATTCCCAGGTACAACGCTATCAATTCCCTGGATCCCTCCCCCAGCAGCCTTTAGCTCATATTCGCCTACACATTCAAAATTACAAATGAGCTGGCTCAGTCCAAGACAAGGAGTGTAAATCGACTTGTGATATGAAAGGTTCTCCAAGATGTTTTTATAGAATTCATCGTCGGAATGCGTGAAATAAATCCTGTATTTAGGATCTTTCACAAATTCAAATCGGATCTGAGTTCGGTTCTTGATCAGATGCATTTTTAAGGCGCTCTTGGTATCGATCAAGTTCTCGCCTATTCTTACCTTTTTTACTGGGCTCATGATCCTGCAGCCTATAGAAGCATCTTCTCTGAAGAACTTAGCGAAATAATCAGATTTATCGAGGCCAGCTATCGCTCCTATCAGTCCTGAGAGCGCGGTGCGGGGCGGAAAAGAGTAGGTGAGGGGGGAGCTTGTAGAGTAATTCTTCCTGAAATGAGCATAGTCCCCCCACACATCGAACACAATTACTCTATCCTTCATCGGGACCTCAGAAGGTTATCTGCTTCACGGCAATGCCTGTAGCCTCTGCCAGATGCCCAATCGAAAAATCCGCTCCTTCTTTGCAGAAATTCACTCTATCATCCGAGCAGATCTCGATATCCTTGATGGAGCCCTTCTCCGAGGCTAATTTCTCGACCAGTTCAAAGATCTCAATTTTGAAGTCTTCTGTTCCACGAATGCTCTCGTGAGGGATCACAGTAGTCAACTTGAGCATCTTGTCAAGATCGCCGATGTGATAGTTCTTTTTGCTGTAGTTCACTTTTAGAAGCAGCCTTGGAACCTGCCCCGCCTTGGTCCTGGAGATCAGGTTCTTGGTTCCGTTCCAGGTCCCTTCCAGCAAGAGCTTGATATCGTCTTCCGTAAGGTGGGTATGCTTGGCAGCATTTTCATTAACGATTCCGTAAAAGAGGATCAACGAATACGGCAGTATATCCTCTTCGCGGAATGTTTCCTTCTTCGAGCCCTCTTTTGAAGCGAAGGCTCCCGTTCCTTTGATATGCTTCATGGTTACTCTATGAAGCGATCTGCCCATCTTGAACTGAACCGGACCCGTATACGTTATGGAGTCCTCCTTGAGAGGAATCACTCCGCCAAAGAGGCGGATATCGATGCAATCGTTGAGAATTTTCTTGGCATCGTTACCAAAATTAGCGGCCCTCATCTTTCCATCCTGAACATGACCCTCTTCGTCATAAATTACTTCCCTTACGAAGATCTCTTGGTCTTTGAAATCGTGCAGGTAATCTCTTATCGTCCTTTTCAATCTCACATCAGTTACAATATTGACTCCTGCCTCTTCATCTATCCTGGGCTTGTTCTCATCCAGGGGGTCGCCGTTAGGATTTCCGTCTCGGATATCGTAAATGAAGAGAATCTCGGATCGATTCTTTACTTCTTCACTCATCTCTATTCCACCTCCCCTATCTGTTCTTCGTCTTCTTTCTCATTCTTGAATAGCTTCTGCATATCCATACCAAGAACAAAGTAGAAGCTAAGCTCATCATCAGTCTCTTTCCAGTCGATTCCAGCTAAAATGAAGTGTTGAGCGATAATTGATTCCAGATCTCGATAGTAATTCTTTCCGTATTCTTCAAGCTTATTTTGAATCTCCGGAAGAAGCCTCTTGATGAGGGCCTCGTTCATCTTCAAGCCATGGAGCTTTGTGCGGAATGGCGTAGCCTTTTTGTCCCGCCACTGGATATTGAGAAGCTTTTGGGAGAGTACACCTTCCAAGAATGTCGCTTTCTTGGCATCGCTTGTAAAGAACGATTTATTTGCGTCGAAGATTCTCTCTACCTTTTGCTCCATAGTAAGACCTTCGAGATTTGCGATAGATTTCAGTTTACCCATTTCATCCATATCTCCCGTAGCCTCCTTGTAATTTCTGAAAAGATTAAGTTTCTCTAGATAATGCAATAGCAGAAAGCCGTTCAATGTTAGAAGCTTGGTTTGGCGGCCATTGATGAACTCATCTCGAATCTTTCTCATTATGAACGTTATAATCAGATAGTAATCAATTGGATCTCCGACAAATGTCTTGTTCACAATCTCCAGGAAGATCTTGTCGAAGGTCCTATTCTTCGACTCTTGAGGGAAAAATCTCCTCACCACTCCGAAATTAAATTCGAGGTGAATCTTTTCACGCTGAGCCTCGCTCAAGAGAAGATTGCTGTAGGTCTCGAATCTTTTATCGACATCCTCTTTAGCATCGAACAGAGCTTTCAATCGAGATGGCAGAATCCCCTCGATTAGAAGGAGAATCCTGTAAGACGACTGATCTTTTTTATAAAATACTAGGCTGTTGCTGATGAAATCCTTCATGTCCTGGACTATATCAAAAATCTCTTCTTCATCCGACGTTATGCTCTTCCTTACTTCGCCAGATAAGTTCTGCTTTCTCTTTTGATCCTTTCCGCCTAAGATGTGTAAAACATCCTGAAAATCTCCCCCTAACGCCAGCTTCGGCACTAGCAAATATCTGAAGCCATAAAAGCTAAAGTCGAGTCTCTCCTCAATGTATTTCTTGCCCATCTCCAAGTTAGTGGCACATTCGCTACAAATTGGTGTATCTTTCCAGGACTCGGTTACGTTAAATCCCCCTGCGATAAATCCTGGTTTATCAAAAGTATGGAAGGTCCACGGAATCGCAAAACCATAAACTTCATCCTTCACTCTTTTACATATGGAACAAGTGGCATTTCGTCCCAAGGATTCCGCACCGTATCTCTTATAGAATTTTTCATTATCATTAAGCAGAATATTTCTGAAAGTCGGACAGTTATTAAGATAGCTCATGTTTCCGTCCTGTTCGATTCCGAGTGTGATGATACCATTTTCTCCTGGATTTCTGTGTGAGTACTTTTCCACAAGATATGATAAAATTTTATTTTTTTCTGCGTTTATTGCTGTTCCCATCAGCATTAAAGAATGCTTTTCTTTTTCAGATATTGAATAGTCTTCGTATTTGTCAAACCATCGAAGAAATTTCTTGTTGAATGTTTTCTCCATCTCGGTTATTTTGCAAGTAGGGGTCGCATCTGTAGAATTGCCCTTCTTGCCTATATATAAATAGTTAATATAATCCTTCATCCCCTCTAGCTCTACACGATCAAAGGAGTAACCATCTGATTCTTCTTTTAGTACAATCACTAACACATGCTTGTATTTGCCATTTGAATTAGGATTTTCTATAAGAGGACGAACGTCATCCGTTTTGTTCATCTTATGCACATATTCCCCGATTCTGTTTACAGCCTCAATCACTCAAATCACCTTCTTCAAACACACATATTTCTATACGTGCAGTCCACACACCTGGCCTTCTGCTTCGTCCCATCGGGATAATATCCCCTTTGAATTATCATAAATATCTCGCGCACCATTTGCCTCGCTCTCTTATAATCTTTATCCCCGAGGTTGATCTCCTCCACATGATGGTTGCTCCTGGTGTAGCACACAAAGCCCCTCTTCACATCGACGCCGTAGTGCTCCATGATGAGAAGGCCATAAAGGGCCGCCTGGTACTTATGCGTCCTGTAAACGGTCTTCTTCCACTCCGCGAACTTGTAGTCCATCGGCGCAGCGGTCCCGTCCTCCAGGAAGAGAACCTCATCCACCTCTCCTTTGAAGTGATGCCTTCGCGACGTAAGATAGACCGAGATTTCTTTTCTCGTGCAGTTGAGCCTCTTTCTCACGTAATCCCGGTTCACCTTCTCGCGGCTCTCGTGAAGCTCCCTCCCCTTCAAGACCTTGTACCTCCTCTCCTGATGCTCAGGTATCATCAGGCACCGCTCGAAGAATATGAACCGGGGACAGAATAGGTACTCCAGGGCATCGGAGACCGTGATGAAGATCTCCTCCTTCTCCTCCTCGGGCGGCGAAATCTGGACCTTGGCCTCTGTCTCCATCCTCTCCTCAGAATATCTTGGTGATGGTCATCCCGCTCACAAGCTCCCGATCGAAGCCCTCGCCGATCAGCTTGATCTTCTCGAAGCAGCCATCGCACATTGGAAAGACGTAGACCGAGTCCGACTCCTCGATGATCGCCTCGCACTCAAGGGCCAGCGAGTCTGACTCGTTCCGGTTGAGATCCCCCAGAAATGCGCTCTTCTGGACCCGGAAAAGGCCGTAGTTCTTGCAGATCTTCGCCACCCGGCTCCGGATCTTATCGTCGGTTATATCGTATATCGTCCAAACCAGCATCAGAAACCTCGATTTGGGTTTATTTTAGGTTTATCTTACTTGATTTTTTATTCTTCTTATTCTTCTTCAGCTTCCATGACGTCCATATCAAAATCCTCCGGCAGCTCAGTGCCCGGCCGGATCAGAGAGTTGGCGATCCTGTGACACTCCATCGAGATGGTGTTCCTCGCCTTCACGTTCCGCCCCCGGTAGAGGATCGGCACATCCAGGGAGCCGTTCACCGACTCGATCAGCGCCGCCTTGCCGTCCTTGGAGAGGCCCACCCCCTGCTCCAGCGGCTCGAAGAATTCGTCTTTGATCATACGCCGGGTGAATAGGTGGACGACGGCCTCATCGATGTAGATCCGAAATATCTCGATGATGTCGAAGACGAGAGACTTCTTGTTGTATGAGTCGGTATGCAGAAACCCCACGTAAGGGTCCAGGCCCGCAATGATGCAGCCCTTCTCCACCAGCGAGTAGAGAACGCCGTATCCGTAGTTTAGCATGGCGTTGAACTCGTCTTTGGCGGGGTTTCTGCTCCGTCCAGAAAACCTGTATCGTTCAGGCATGACAGAAGAGATGGCGCCGAAGTAGGCCCTAGACGCCATCCCCTCCAATCCTAGCATATCCTGACGCCTTCCTTCTATTGTGCCCCGAAGCCTTTTCATCTGCTCTCGTGAGCGCTCAATCTCCTGGATGTAGGTCTCCAGATCGTCTTTCTTCTCAGGCCTCGCCTTCCTCAATCGGCTCAGCAGAGCTATCTGATTGTCAAACTTCTTTATGCCCCACTCCCTGGCCAGGTTCAGCCCCTCTGACCCGTCATAGATCTCCAGCTGCCTTCTCCGGATCAGGGTCGTGCTCCCCAGCTTCGGATGCCAAACTCTTCCGAAAGGGTCCCCGTGGGCGTCGAGAAAAACGATGTCTATGTTGTTGTCCACCGCCATCTTGATGGCATCTGTCGTGATATATGCAGCCGTTGTGATCAAGACGCTGTTTATTTTGCTCGCCGCCACCTCAAAGCTCTTGTCATCCTTCTTTACCAAAAAACAGTTCCCGCTCTTTCTCAAATATGAGCCGTATGTATTGATCACGAGCTGCATCTTATTTATCACAACCTCAATATCCAGGGAATTTATTAAAATTTAAGGGTTTTGGTATGGGACCCACAAAATATTCTCCTCTTAAAATCCAATTTAAGATGAATGATAAACTGCTTATAGCTAAACTGTAATCGAGAAATTTATGGATATAGTACTCCGCGATCGGTTCACACTGCATTATGGCAGAAGTACTTCCCGGGGGCGGAACTTCCCATAACCCTGGAGTTCCGAAAAGATTCCAGCGACGTGCAGAAAGTTCCGCCGCCCGGCGGCTGGAGCTGCCTCATCTGCCAGATCAACCGGGTCAGGAAGGGGACGCCCCTCGTCTTCGATGCAAATTCGATCACCTGCCCGGGCGGGCTCATGTATTCGGGATATTCCGCGGAGCGTCCGCCCGAATTCCGGTACTTCCTCTCGTACGGCAAGCCCGGCGTCCTCGAAGGGGAGCGGTACAAGCAGACGCCGGAGATCGTCGACGCCTGGGAGAAGATGATCCCCGAGATCTCTTCAGACGGAATGAATATGCACTTCACGAGGTGGGACAAGCTTTCGGAGACGGACGATCCCGAGGTGGTGATCTTCTTCGCCCGTCCCGAGGTCCTCTCCGGCCTCTTCACCCTCGCCAACTTCGACCAGAGCGATCCGAACGGCGTCATCTGCCCCATGGGCGCAGGATGCAGCTCCATCATCCTCTATCCGATGCTCGAAGAGCAGAAGCAGAAGGACGGGTCGAAGGACGAGCCGAAAGTCGTCCTGGGGATGTTCGATCCGTCGGCCCGCCCCTGCGTCCCTCTCGACGTCCTGACCATGGCCTTCCCTATGAAGAAGTTCGAGAAGGTGGTCGGGTACATGGAGGAGAGCTTCCTTTCGACGAAGGATTGGGCGAAGGTCCAGAAAAAGATCGAGCGGAGCGGGGCCCTTTATCGAAAGGAGTGAAAATGGGGGGTACGAACCCGCCCCCTCAACGCTCCCGGCGCTCTGGATGCGATGCCGACGGCGGCGGCGCCTACCTTCCCCCCCCGCTCTTCTCAGATTCTCAGAACATGATCCCGCAGTCGTAGGGGACGAGGACCTCTGACCTCTCCTCGAGGATCAGGTGGGGTAACTCCCTCTCCATGACGATGGACCTCCTGACAAAGCCGCCCCAGTCGGTGAAAATGACGACCTCGACCTTCACCAGATCTCCGCTCATGGAGACGACGGGAGCGAGGTCGAACTTCCCGAGATCCGCCAGAAGCGCTTCGACCGTCGGTTCGTCTGCGCCGAACAAGCCGCCGCCCAGGCTCGCCCGGGCGTCCTCCAGATCCGAGACGATCGCATCGTCGTTGTAGGCCGCGTGCCAGAACTGGTAGAACTGCTCCCCCTGGATCAGGAGGAGGGCGAGCTGGAAGAACCCCTCCGGCGTCCCGTCGGTTTCGATGTATCGGAGGTAGTAGTCCTCCCTCACCTCGGGCTTCACCGCGGAGTCGGCGGCGATGTACTCGGAGTAATTCCTGTAAGGTGGCGCGACGGCCTTTCTCGCGTAGAGGACCGGGGCGCCCCCGATCCCGGCGTAATCGTAGACGTAGTCGAGGACCCGCCCCCCCGTCATGCTGAGCCGGTCCAGAACGGTGAAGTAGAGGCTGACGTCGAAGTCCCCCTCGGCCTTCTCGGCATCCTCAGCCATCAGGTGGTCGGGAAACTCCTGGGAGCCAGTGAGGGCCTTGAAATCGGCGACGAGATCGCTGGAGTAAGATGGAGAGATCGTCGTCACCAGGAGCCACGAGGGCTCGATGATCTCGATAATCTCGAGGTCATCATCCGCCATCTCGCTCTGGGAGCCGGACGGCTGGAGGGAGACGGCGAGGATGAAGAGGATGAGAAACGTCTGCATGATAGATTTATAACTCATCATATCGCCCCAAACGTTTTTTGAGAATTCTCTTGAGGGCGTTTATTACTATCCCTATTATTTAATGGTATTCTGGGGTGGATCTCGGGAAGGGTGAGGCGACAAATCAGCAATTATAAGCGATGATGAGCTTTAACCAGAGATGAGACGATGGATCGAAAAATGTCCCGCAAAAAACTCACCGCCACGATCTGGGAAGAGGAGGGCTCATACGTCTCGCGATGTACCGAGCCGGAGGTCGCAAGCTTCGGAGAGACACCAGAGGAGGCCCTCGAAAACCTGAAAGAGGCCGTGGAGCTTTACCTCGAAAACGCCGAAGAGCTGGGCCAAATCGGCACAGGAGCCGACAGCCCTTTCAATCGGTCCACGACCTTCAGCTGATTTTAACCTTTTCAAAAGAGATATATCCCTTGGGCTCATTTTCGGTCACGAACGGCCCGAAGGCGATGCCATGACCGAGGATCCCACAACGATGCATTCAGATCGCCCCTCTCTCGACGAGATCGTCCGGGCACTGAGGGAGATTATGCCCGATCTTGCTTTGCGCTACGGAGTGAAGCATCTTGGCGTCTTCGGCTCTTATGTCAGGGGTGAAGCGGACGAAGAAAGCGACCTCGACATTCTGGTGGAGTTCGAAGATCCGCCCACCCTCTGGGAGTTCATCCGGCTCGAACGAGAGCTGGGGGATAAGCTGGGAGTCAAGGTGGACCTGGTTATGAAAAAGACTCTCAAACCCGGAATCGGAGAGGCTATCCTAAAGGAAGTGGTGGCTGTTTGAGGGCCAGAAGGGACTTCAGGGATTATCTCCGAGATATCGCCCGTTACGCAGAGGTCGGGGAGAGGATGGCGGAGGGCTTGGATTTCGACGAGTTCGCAATGACGAAGTGAAGGTCTTGGCAGCTCTACAGGTCCTCGAAATAATCGGTGAGGCATCAAAAAAGGTGCCCGATTCCCTCAAGAGCATGTATCCTGAAATCCCCTGGAGGGATGCGGCCGGGACCCGGGATAAGCTCATCCACGGCTATTTCGATGTAGATTTGGAGATCGTCTGGCGTTCTTTGCTGGAGGATCTGCCACCTTTGAGGAAGACCGTCGCCAGAATGCTGATGGATCAAAAAACGCCTTCGGAGTGATATAGATCTGATAAAATAGATTTGGTCCCGGGGCTTCGCCTACCCCAGGATCTCGTGCAGCTTGAAGAGGTGCGGCCCGAGCTTCCCCTCGAAGTTCCCGGCCGAGATCTTGACGACGCCGGGGACCTTGCAGGCGGCCAGGATCCCCGCCCGCATCGACTTTTCGATCGCCTCCCGGCTGATGCCGTTGATCACGACCTCGTAGGATGCCCTGATCTCCTGGGGCAGGATGCAGACCCCCTCGTCTTTGAGGGTCGGGCAGAACCTCTCGTTCGTCGATGCCTTCAGGAACTTGTAGCGGCTTCCCACCTTCGAGCCGCTGGCGACTACGCCGCCTGGGAAGGGGGTGATCGTCCCCTCCTGTTCTCGAATGGCGTCGACGGCCGCCTCGGCGGCCATGAGGGCGGACGCCTGGTTTTCGGCCATGATGTAGAAGTTTCCGCCGGCGATCCCGTCGACGGCCCCGATCTTCTCCTCGACGATGAAGTCGCCGGACATGACGGGGATGCTGCAGACCCCGCGCTCGCAGTAGGCCATCTCCTTCTGGAAGCCATCTCCGAAGAACTTCAGCTTTGCCCCCGTATCAAACTGCTTCTCCGCGTCGGGAAGGCCGTTGAAGACCGCTGTCGTGGGGGCTGTGAGGACGCACTGCCCGATCCGCGAAAGGAGCGAGTTCTCCAGGTTCTTGAATCCCATGTTGCAGATCTGGATGTAGACGCCGGGCCTCCCGTCCGGGGTCTCGTCTCTCTTCGCAATCCGCTCGATCCCGGCCTCCGCCGGGCACATTATCACAGAGGTCCCAAATCCGGTGGCCTCCCGGGCCGCCTCCATCGCCCACCTCTCGGTGATCGCCGTTATCAGGACCCTGGCCACCTTTATCGGAAAGCCCTCCGCAAAGGTCTCCTCAATCTCTACGCCGTTTATCTCCATCCCGTCCACTCCTCAAAATCAGATCGGTTTAAATTTCATAATATTATAGATTCAATCAATCTCCGGGTTGTAGACCGCGAATTCGAAGCCATCGTCGTCTTCGAAGGCCGCCGCCGAGCAGACGGGAAGCTCCAGGTCCAGGTCGAAGGCGGCCTTCGCCACATCCCCGGCGTCGTCTCCGGCGACGTTAACGGCCTCAAACTCCGCCTTCTCGTAGGTGGCGACCAGGAACGCGGAGTCTTCGGATAGGTCGAACTCCTTCGTTCTGATCTCCCCTTTCTTCGCGATCCCAAGCCACCCCCGGTCTCCCATCACGACGCCAGCGATCCGAGGGGTGTCCAGCTCGTCCCTCTCGTAGCCGTAGGCCGTCAGGCTGAGGGCGATGGCGTCGAGGGGCCTGGTCCCGTCACTGATCTTTTCTGCAATCATATCGGCCTGGGTCCCGTTGGCGACGACCGCCGCCTTCCCCGCCAGGCGGATGCAGTTGTAGGCGATGTAGGGGTTTTTTTCCAGGTCTTTCGGGTCCCTCGGCGATACGAGGACCGTCTCCCCTCTGATCTGGGCCCGGCGGTTTGGAAAAGAGCGGGACGATACCCGATACCCCACCCAGGAGCGGCCTTTTGTCCTGCCTATGATCACGATCCTTCCAACGTACATATTCTATCTCCAAAAAAGGTTTGAGACCGAAGGGGCTATAGGCCCCTTCAGTCGAGAAGGCCGAACTTCTCGGCGTTGGCGTCCGCCATGGCCTGGATCTGGGCCAGAACTTCAGCTCCCCCCTCGGCCTTGAAGAGGTGCTTGTACCTCCCCTGGGTCTTGAGGTAGTCCGTCACGGGCTTCTTCCTCCGGACCTTCTTGACGTCTGTGAGAACGCCGTCAACGTACTCGTATAAAGGCCAAAGGCAGGTCTCGACGACGAGCCTCGCCTGCTCGATGGTGTCTCCGGCCTCGAAACTCCAGCCGGTGATGCAGGGGGCGTTGATCTGGATGTAAGCGGGCCCGTCGGCCTCTAGAGACCTCTTCACCTTCCGCCGGAGGTCGGCGGGGTAGGCGATGGAGGCCGTGGCGACGTAAGGCACCCTGTGGGCGACGGCGATGGCCGGCATGTCCTTTTTCGGCCTCGGGTTTCCAAGGCTCAATTTTCCCGTCGGGGTAGTGGTCGTCTTGGCACAGAAGGGGGTCGACCCGCTCCTCTGGACCCCGGTGTTCATGTAGGCCTCGTTGTCGTAGCAGACGTAGGTGATCCGATGACCCCTGTCGAACATCCCCGATATCGCCCCGATCCCTATATCGAAGGTGGACCCGTCCCCGCCGATGACCAGGACGTTCGTATCGGTCTTTCCGAACCTCTTGAGGGCGACCTCCACCCCAGAGGCGACGGCCGCCGCGTTCTCGAAGAGGGAGTGAACCCAGGGGACCCTCCAGGAGCTCTCCGGGAAGGGGGTCGAAGTGACCTCAAGACATCCGGTGGGCGAGGCGACTATGGTGTTGGGCCCCGCGGCGTCGAGGACGAGCTTTATCGCCGTGGGCATTCCACATCCTGCACAGGCCCTGTGGCCGGGTGCAAACAAACTCTCTTGCATGATAATCCTCCTAGAGACACTCTGGCTTCACGTCGAAGATCTCAAACTCGGACTCGATCCCTGCGTCCTTCACTTTCGACGCCTTCTCGACCATCGTTCTTATGTGCTTGATCCCTATGTCCCGACCGCCCAGGCCCACAGCAAACCCTATGATCGGCGTCCTGATGGAGCTGTTGTAGAAGGCCCCCTTCAGGTCGGTGAGAAGGGCGCTCTCGTACCCCATGGATACGTCCTTCTCGATCGTGGCGATGACGTTTGCATCCTTCAGCGCTCCCTTGAGCTCCTCCGTCGGGAATGGCCGATAGCTTCTGATCTTGACGAGGCCGACCTTGACGCCTTCCTTCCTCAGCTCGTCGATCGCCTCTTTTATCGTTCCGACGATCGATCCCATGGTGACGAGAACGACTTCGGCGTCATCCATGGCATAGGTGTCGATGAGACCGCCGTACCCCCGGCCGAATATCTCCTCGAACTCCTTGGATACCTCTGCGATCTTCTTCTTCGCCCTCTCCATCGCCTGGAACTGGAGGTACTTGAACTCGGTGAACCAGCTGGGGTCGGCGAAGGCCCCGAAGGTCTTGGGGTTCTTCGGGTCGAGGACGTACTCGGGCCTGAAAGGCGGCAGAAACTCTTTCACCTTCTCTTCGTCCAGGAAGTCCACCGGCTCGTAGACGTGGGTCAGAATGAACCCGTCCATGCAGGACATTGAGGGGGTGAGGATCTTCGGGTCCTCCGAGATCTTGAAGAGCTGGGGTGTGAGGTCGATCGACTCCTGGACGTTCTCGGCGTAGATCTGAATCCAGCCCGAGTCCCTCGCCCCAAGAGCGTCCTGCTGATCGTTCCAGATGGAAAGGGGGGCGCTGAGGGACCTGTTCACTGTGGTCATGACTATGGGCAGCCTCATCCCCGAGACGTTGTAGAGAACCTCGAACATTAGGGCGAGTCCCTGGCTTGTGGTCGATGTGTAGGTCCGCGCTCCCGCGGCGCTCGCCCCGATGAGGGACGAGAGGGAGGAGAACTCCGAATCGACGTTGATGTACTCGCATTCGAGCTTTCCGTCGGCGACGAACTCCGAGAGGTGCTCCACGATGTGGGTCTGGGGCGTGATCGGATAGACGGAGACGACGTCGGGAGAGCAGCACCGGACGGCGTCGGCTATCGCATAGGATCCTTCCACCACTTTCCTCATTTACTTCTCCTCCAGGACCATGGTGATCGCTCCCCGGGGGCACTCGTGTGAGCAGACGCTGCACCCCTTACAAAAGTCGAGATCCGGGACGAAGTTGCCCTCGATCTGGTGGATGCAGCTCTCGGGACAGTAGATCTCGCAGAGGCTGCACTTGATGCACTTTTCGTGATCGAAGACGGGCACGAAAGTTCTCCAGGCACCGGTCTTGGTGATCTCGGTGCTGCCCGGCTCCACCACCATTCTAACTCCGCATTTGCTCATCGACAAACCCCCTCGTAAGCGGTCTTTATGGCGTTCAGGTTCTTCTCCCCCAGAGCTCCGGAAAACCTGGTCAAAATTGCCTTGTTTACGCTCTCGAGGCTGACCTCACCGGTGGCGCCACAGAAGGCGCCGAGCATGGTGGTGTTGACGATGGGCCGTCCCAGCTTCTCGAGGGCGATCTTGGTGGCATCGATGGTGACGACCTCCGCCTTCGTCTTGAGCTTCAGGTCTTTGACGTTCCTGTCGGTGTTGATTATTATCTTTCCCTCGGGCTTGAGGCCGCTCGCCACATCCACGACGTCCAGGAGGGTTACATCCTGAACTATGACGTAATCGGGCTCGTAGATCTGGCTCCTGACCCGGATCGGCTCGTTTGCAATTCGGGCAAAAGCCATGACTGGAGCGCCTCGTCGCTCCACACCAAAGGCGGGGAAAGCCTGGGAGAACTTTTTATCCTCAAAAGCCGCAATCGCAATCAACTCAGCAGCAGTAACAGCTCCCTGGCCACCCCGGCCGTGAAATCGAATCTCCTTCAACCGGCTGACCTCCTCGTCGGCTTGAGGCCGCGAAGGATAAAGCCTTTTCGGAAATCGAGTCGATGTCCTTCTCGGGATAGGGTCGGCGGCGGCGCGTCACCACATTTTTATATCGGACGCGCGCCTAAAGCAAAGAGTTTCCCATGAAGGATGATACGGAAGAGGAGAACGGAAAGGAAGGAGAGGATGTTCAGGGTGAACTGCTCTTCGCGGTTAAGGCGGCAGAGCAGAGCCTCCCGGAGGGCGCGAGCCCCCAGATGGGAGAGATCCTCGCCTTCATGGAGGGGATGGCTCCCTTCCTGAAGAAGGATACTCTCATCCATATCAAATGCTCCAGCTGCGACAACTACGCTCCGTCCTTCTTCCCCAGCGAGGGCGACTTCAGCGTCGTGGAGCCGCAGGCTTACTGCCACGCCAAAAAGCAGCCTCACAACCACCTCAACCTCTTCACCATAGCCAAGTGCCCAGAGCACTCGAAAGAGGCCCAGAAAAGGCTTTTGGAGCTTGCGAACTCGGTGGTGGAAGAGGATCTCCGGCCGGCCCTCGCCGACAAGAAGCTATACGATCGAAACGCCTTCGCCAGCTACGATGTGGATTACAGGATCATACCGGAGAGGAGCATGGTCTGCATCGAGTTCGGCCACGACGACGACGGCGATTTCGTTGAGAGCGGAATCAAGATCTGCATTCTGAGAAGGCTGGACCCGGGTTTCGGTGAAGGTGCCGCCAAGATAAAGGCGGTCCACAAGTACGGCCGGCCCGTCATGGTGGTGATGGCCGCCCGCCAGATAAGGCGACAGATGGGGATCGACGAGGTTTTCGAGGGGATAGCTGAAAAAAGGGAGATGGATATAGCCTATCTCTGATCTCCTTTTTTGTTCGATCACAAGTACTAAATAACTAATTGAAGGATGTTTATTACAATGGTAGATTGCATAGTGCCAGATACGAGCGTGGTGATCGACGGCAGAGTCTCTGCCAAGGTCGCCTCCGGCGAGTATCGCGGAAAACGAGTAGTAGTCCCCGAAGCGGTGGTGGCGGAGCTGGAGGCCCAGGCGAACCACGGCCGCGAGACGGGGATCAAGGGGCTTGAAGAGCTGAGACGCCTCTCTGAGCTGGCAAAGGCCGGCAAGATCGAGCTGGAATACGTGGGAGTGAGGCCTGACCTGGATCAGATCAAGCTCGCGGGTGGCGGCGAGATCGACGCCATGATCCGGGACGTAGCCCTGGACATCGGGGCCTTCTTCCTCACCAGCGACTCGATCCAGTCCAGGGTCGCCGAGGCGATGGGGATCGAGGTCGAGTACGTCCGACCCCAGAGAGAGGAGATCAAGCCGATCAGCCTTGAGAAGTACTTCACCCAAGACACCTTATCTGTCCACCTCAAAGAGGGGACGGTCCCCATGGCCAAGAGGGGAAAGGTGGGGGAGTTCAACCTCGTCAAGATCGGAAATCGGAGCCAGAGCGAGAGAGAACTCCGGGATATGGTGAGGGAGATCTTCGAGAGGGTCAAGTCCGACCCCAACGCCCACATCGAGATGGAGAAGATCGGGGCGGCGGTCGTCCAGCTCGGACCGATGAGGATCGCCATCGCCCGCCCACCCTTCGCCGACGGCCTCGAGATCACGGCGGTCAGGCCCGTGGCGCGGGTAGACCTCGAGGACTACCGGCACAGCGACGAGCTGAAGGCAAGACTGAAAGAGGCCCATCGAGGGATAATGATCGCAGGCCCTCCGGGGTCCGGGAAGTCCACCTTCGCCGCGGGGATAGCAAAGTACCTCCAGAAGTGCGACTACGTCGTCAAGACCCTGGAGGCTCCAAGAGACCTCCAGGTCCCGCCGGAGATCACCCAGTACGGACCCCTGGAGGGGTCGATGGAGGCCTCGGCGGACATCCTACTCCTCGTCCGGCCCGACTACACCATCTACGACGAGGTGAGGAAGACCGGCGACTTCCAGGTCTTCGCAGACCTGAGGATGGCAGGGGTCGGGATGATCGGGGTGGTCCACGCCAATAAACCGATCGACGCCCTCCAGAGGCTTATCGGCAGGGTGGACCTGGGGATGATACCCCAGGTGATCGACACCATCGTCTTCATCGAGAAGGGCGAGGTGGCCAAGGTCATGGACGTCGAGTTCATGGTCAAGGTGCCCGCGGGCATGACCGAGGCGGACCTCTCCCGGCCCGTCATCGTCGTCAAGGACTTTGAGACCGGAAGGGCCGAGTACGAGCTCTACACCTACGGCGAGGAGATCGTGATCATGCCGATCTCCCCAGAGGGGAAGAAGCCCGCATCCTGGGATCTCGCCGTCCGCCAGGTCGAAGAGGAGATGAGGGGCCACCTGAAGGGCCCCTTCGAGGTGGAGATGATCAGCGACTCCTCGGCGGTGGTGAAGGTCCAAGAGAACGAGGCGGCGAAGGTTATAGGCAAGTCTGGAAAGAGGATCGAGCAGATCGAGAAGACCCTCGGGATCCACATCGATATCCAGACCTTCGACGAACGGGAAGAGTCCCTCAGTCCTCACATCGAGGACACGGGCCGCCACCTGGCGATCTGGGTCGGAGGAAAGCCCGGCGAGAGGGTCGAGATCTTCGTCGGAAAGGAGCCTGTATTCACCGCCACCGTCGGCCGGAGGGGCGACATCAGGATGGTGAAGTCCTCAGACCTCGCCAAACAGATCATGCTGAGGCTGAAGCACGGGGAGAAGCTCGAGGCCCGGAAGATCCGGGAGTGAAGGGGCCTCTCATCCACCCCTTAAACACTCACCCACCCCTATACTCGCATCCATCCTTATATTCTCTATCTTTTTTCTTTAGATCCCGAGGGTCAGCCTGATGGTGTTTCTCAGCGCTGGGGCAAGGCCCAAAGTGAGGAGGGCGAGCTTCGTCAGGTTTTTTAAGGAAGGATCGTCCCGAAGGGCGTCGTCGATGAGGGCCAGGACTGGGATCAAGATCAGAAGCTTCAGTGGGTACATCACCAGGGCCGTTCCCGTTAAGTCGATCAGAAAGTTGGGGAGGACGTGCTTCTCGGTGTAGCCAAACCAGTCCACTCCTACGTAGGTGGAGCTGGCGTCCAGCATGTGAGCGTATAAGATCAGCAGGTTCAGCCGATCTGAGAGGAAACGGAGATTGAGCCTGGAGGCGAGGGCCCAGGCCGCCAGAGCCGCCGCCGACCCCAGGGAGATTATCGCCAGAGGCGCCAGGAGGCTCTCGGTCCCCTTCGAGAAGAGGAGGAGAAGGTTGATCCCAGTCCACAACAGGCCAACGATGGCGTAGCCTGATAGGTACCGCTCCTTCAGAGCACACCTGCAGAAGACGAGGGTCGCCAGGGTCACCGAGGCCACCAGGAAGTAGATTATGGGGGTTATCAGCAGATACTTCGCTGGGGCTGCCACCAAACTTGCGTCCTCGACGACGCGGAGGCTCGCCCCCGCCAGGATGTAGGGGACAGTGCAGAAGACGAACTTCTCGTCGAGGCTTATCTCCAGCCGTCGAAAGAGCCTGATGATCACGAGAAGCATGCCGCCCAAGATCAGGGCCCAGGTGATGGTGTTCACCGGGTTGTAGCCGGTGTCGTAGACGATGGGGTCTATGTAGTATTCGTATATCCAGGGATGCAAAGGGCCAGCTCCACCAGACCTTATCGACGCTGAATGGGAGCAGCATGATATATTAATGATCGTTCTTTCCTGGTGGAGGAAGAGATGAGGAGGAGAGGGGTGTGGAGGGAGAATCTGTTAGAAAGAAGGGGAAATACCGCGTCTCCCGCCAGCACTTCTCCCTCCTCGGTCGGGCGAAAGGCACGGAAGATTTATATAGTGATGGTGGTGAAGGGAACTTGTCCGTCTTCTGATTTTAATTCGAGGTATTTAGATGGTCGAGGTGTTCAAAGGCACAACTACGGTGGGAATCGTCTGCAAAAATGGTGTCGTGCTCGCGTCAGAGAGCCGGGCCACCATGGGCAACTTCATCGCCAGCACCACAGCACAGAAGATATACCAGATCGCCGACCGCGTCGGCCTGACCACCGCAGGAGTGGTCGGCGACGCTCAGTCCATCGTCAGGATGATCCAGGTGGAGTCGAGGCTCTACAACATGCAGAGAGGCGAGCCGATGACGGTAAAAGGGACGACCTCTCTATTATCCAACGTCCTCGCCTCTCGTCGATACTTCCCCTTCATGGTTCAGCTCTTACTGGGCGGCTTCGACAAGAAGGGGCCCCAGCTCTTCTCCCTGGACGCCCTGGGAGGGCAGATAGAGGAGCAGAAGGTCGTGGCCACGGGATCCGGCTCCCCCACCGCATATGGAGTCCTGGAGGCGCTATATGATCCCCAAATGGATATCGAAGAGGGCTCGAAGCTCGGCGTGAGGGCCATCCACAACGCCATGAAGAGGGATTCAGCTTCTGGCGACGTCATACAGTTGGTCAAGATCACCAGCGACGGGTATGAGGTGGTAGATGAGTCAGTCGTGGAGAAGATTCGACAAAACCTCTAAATAAACTTTTTTTGGATGTGTTTCATTGTCTGTTGAGGAAGTGCTCCTTGAGCTTAAGCGGAGGGTGCAGAGCAAACTGCCTCCGAACATAAACGTCACCGGCATCGAATTCGAGGGCCCTGAGCTGGTAATATACACCGACGACCCAAGAAGGCTGGCAGACGATGGAGAGATCATCCGCTCCCTGGCAAAAGATCTGAGAAAGAGGGTGGTGGTCAGGCCGGACCTGAAGGTCCTGGCCGACCCCGAGGGCGCGGTGAAAAAAATTCAAAGTGTAGTTCCCTCCGAGGCGGGACTGACAAACTACTACTTCGACGGCGAGACCGGAGAGGTGGTGATAGAGGCCGAAAAGCCCGGGCTTGTTATCGGAAGGCACGGGGCCACCCTGCGGGAGATCACAAAGCTGATCGGCTGGACCCCAAAGGTGGTGAGGACGCCGCCCGTCCGATCCAGCACCATCGCCAACACCAAAGATTACCTCCGGTCCGTTCAGTCCGAACGAAAGGAGATCCTGAAGACGATCGGCAGAAGGATCCATCGGGACGTCGCCTCGAAGGACCAGTGGGTGAGGATATCGACCCTCGGCGGGTGCCGAGAGGTGGGACGAAGCTGCATGCTCCTCTCAACCCCCGAGTCGAAGATCATCGTCGACTGTGGCGTGAACGTCGGGTCTGACGACAGCGCTACACCGTACCTGTACGTCCCCGAGGTCTATCCCCTAAACCAGATCGACGCTGTGGTCCTAACTCATGCTCACCTGGACCATGCGGGCCTCGTTCCGATGCTCTACAAGTACGGGTACGAGGGGCCGATATACTGCACCCAGCCGACGAGAGACCTATTCGTCCTCCTCCAGCTCGACTACATCGACATCGCCGGCCGGGAGGGCAAAAGGATGCCCTACGACTCGGCGATGATCAGGGAGGCTCTGAAGCACACCATCACCCTGAACTACGGCGACGTGACCGACATCGCCCCCGACACGAAGCTGACGATGCACAACGCGGGCCACATTTTGGGGTCTGCCATCTGCCACTTCCACGTCGGAGACGGCCTCTACAACGTCGCCTTCACGGGAGACTTCAAGTTCGAGAAGACGAGGCTCTTCGATCCCGCCGTCCACACCTTCCCCCGGCTTGAGACCCTGGTGATGGAGGCGACCTACGGCGGGTCGGCCAGCACCCAGCCCTCTCGGAAGGAGGCCGAAGGAAGGCTTCTGAAGGTGGTCCGGGAGACGATAAAGCGGGGCGGAAAGGTGATCATCCCGGCGTTTGCCGTGGGCAGAAGCCAGGAGGTTATGATCGCTCTCGAGGAGGCGATCAGGAAGAAGTCTCTCGACGAGATCAGCGTCTACCTAGACGGCATGATCTACGAGGCCACGGCGATTCACACCACTTATCCCGAGTACCTGAACAACGAGCTCCGGGACCTCATCTTCCACAAGGGGATCAACCCCTTCCTCTCAGAGTGCTTCGTCCAGGTGGAGAGCGCAAATCAGAGGACCGGCATCATGGAGGGCGACCCCTGCGTCATCCTGGCCACGAGCGGGATGCTGAACGGCGGTCCCATCCTCGAGTATCTGAAGGGCCTCGGGCCCGACGAGAGGAACACCCTTGTGATCGTCGGATACCAGGCCGAGGGGACCCTCGGTCGCCGGATCCAGAAGGGTTGGAACGAGGTTCCCCTCTCCTCCGAGGGGAGGACCCAGACGGTCAAGATCAACCTGGAGGTGGTCACCGTCGACGGCTTCTCGGGCCACTCCGACCGAAACCAGCTGATGGACTACATCAGACGGGTATACCCCAAGCCCTCGAGGGTGATCACAAACCATGGCGACGAGAGCAACTGTCTCGACCTCGCCAGCTCCATCTACAAGAAGCACAGGATACCGACGATGGCGCCCATGAACCTGGAGACGATAAGGCTCATCTGATCGGCTGGCAGAAGAGATGTTTGGAAAGAGGAGGATGCCAAGACAAAAGGCTGCGGCCCGGTCCCCGCCGCCTTTTCAGTCTCAACTGGCATCGTGTCAGGAGGGGGCGGCCCCTCCTCGCCATCGCCCCCTGGAATCGACCATGAAGTATCTCGATGGCGGCGATGGATTCTTCAAAAGATTTATCAAATTTGAGCGCCAATTGGCGAGCGAGGTTTTGTGCGATGGGAAAGAGAACTCGGATCATCAACGATCCCTCCGATCTTGTTCCTCTGCTCCTGGCTTTCGGTTCAGAAGTTCATAAACGGGTCTTTGAAGAGCTCTGCTGTGATTGGCGAACAGAAGCGGAGCTATCGGCGATTATCGGCGACGAAAGAGGGGTTCACAGGAGCCTCGATCTTCTGAAGAAGAGCGGATTGGCAGAGACCAAGTGGAAGACGCCAAAACCCGGTGAAACCCCCGAGAAGGAGTATCACTCCAGCTATTCAAGGATTCAGGCCAACTTCGTCTGTTCCCTGGAGGATCTGAGCGAGCTGATATACCTCACCTCGATGTCTGAAGAGGAGCTCCGGGACGTCACCGAGAAGATCGAGGAGGTCGTCGCCAAGGGCAACACCTCGCTCAACAACCTCTCTCGAGAGCTGAATCTCGGCCAGGCCTTCATAAGAGGCGCTGCGAAACGAGCGGAGAGGCTCGCCGTCAGGGGTCAGCGGATCGAACTCTCGCGGGAAGAGGGTTAGAAGATGGTCGACGTTTTACAGAGCAAAAGGGATAGCTCGAGGTTTCAGATCCTGGTGGAGATCGCCGCAAACCAGCCGAACGTCCGGCAGAAGGAGGTGGCCGACAGGCTCGGCGTCACCCCCCAGGCTATCTCCGAGTACATCAAGGACCTGGTGGCCGAGGGGCTCGTGATATCCGACGGCAGGATGAGGTACCGGATCACAAAAGAGGGGGTCGAGTGGCTCCTGGAGAGCGCCGCCGAGCTGAAACGGTACGCACGGTACGTGATGGAGGAGATCATAAGCCACGTCTCGGTCTGGGGCGCCATCGCCGATGAGGACCTGGAAGAGGGGGAGACGGTATCTCTGGAGATGAGGAATGGCCTCCTCTACGCCGGCCGGAAGGAGGACGGCGGGGCGACCGGCGTCACCATCGCCGACGCCCGGGCCGGAGAGGACGTGGGCGTATCGAACCTCAAGGGTTTGATCAGCCTCAGGGAGGGGACGGTCACCGTCTGCAAGGTTCCGAGGGTCCAGATGGGCGGGTCCCGGAACGTGAAACTGGACTCTCTCACCGAGATCATCGCCGGAGGGAAGACGGTGGGGGCTCTGGGGATAGAGTCTCTCGTCGCCCTGAGAAAGGTCGGGAGGGAGCCGGACGTCTTCTTCGGGGCGAAGGAGTCGGCGGTGGAGTCGGCCTTCCACGGCGTATCGTCGGTGATCGTCTGCGTCGACGAGCAGGTGCCAAACCTCATGGGAAGGCTCGAGGCCGAGGGGCTGAAGTACGAGCTCGTCGACCTCACCGCGTCCTGATCGGGTCGAGATGTCGATTTCGGTTCTGGCCAGGGCCGAGAAGGCCCGAGTTCTCATCCTCCCCCTCCGGGGGGCTGAGACCCTCTTCGAGGGGTACCTCCGCCTCCAGGAGACGCCGAAAGGCCCTCGCCCCAAGAAGTTTCTCGTCAATAAAGACGGTGACGAGAAGTACCTCCAACCCGAAGACCTGATCAAGCTTCTTCGGAAGGCCGACGCCATCTACATCGCCCGGGGCGACCCCGAAATGGAGGGCCAGTTCGTCGCATTTCTCGAAGCCTTTCAGCTCCCGTACCGGAAGGTCTCGATCTGTCAGCATTGCCTCTCGGAGAATAGAAAGTTCACGCCCCTGGACAAGAGGGCGGTCCGGTACAAGGGCGGCCTGATCTGCGAGCGGTGCGCCCTCGAGGAGCTCCGGAGGGAGGCTGATTTCAGGCACCTGGGCCGGGCCGCAAAGCTCCACATGGCGAGGGTCCTCCTCAAGAGAAGAAACCTCGACGACGTTCTCGCCCTCCTGGCTCTCGAGAGGCTCGACTCAGACCTCACCAAATTCGACGAGATCCCCGCGGCGAAGGAGGAGGACCCGATGCCCGTCGAGGCTCTCGACCTCCCCCCGGAGCTCAAAAGTTTTCTGAAGAACAGGACGAAGACCCTCCTCCCGGTCCAGGCCAAAGCGGTTCGGGGTGGCCTCTTGAAGGGGAATAATCTTCTGGTCGTCTCAGCCACCGCCACCGGCAAAAGCCTCGTGGGGGAGATGGCAGGGATCAAAAACTTCCTGGAGGGGAGGGGAAAGCTCCTCTTTCTCGTGCCCCTCGTGGCCCTCGCCAACCAGAAGTACGACCAGCTCTCCCTCTATCGGGATCTTGGTGCTAGAACGTCGATCAAAGTGGGGGTCTCAAGGATCAAGCTCGGCAAGGGGAAGAGGATGAGCACGGACCTGAACTCGGAGATCATCGTCGGGACCTACGAGGGGGTCGACCAGGTCCTCCGGACCGGAAGGGACCTGGGCAGGGTTGGGACGGTGGTGATAGACGAGGTCCACATGCTGGAGGAGAAAGAGCGGGGCCACAGGCTCTCGGGGCTCATAGCGAGGCTCCGGTTCGCCTTTCCCAAGGCCCAGTTCATCTACCTCTCTGCCACCGTGGGAAACCCCGACGCTCTTGCTAAAGAGCTCGGCTCCGACCTCATCGACTACCAGGTGAGGCCGGTTCCCATCGAGCGCCACCTGATCTTCGCAGAATTCCGGGATAAGAGGGGGCTGTTGCGTCGGCTCGTCCGGGAGGCGGCTTCCAAGACCTCATCGACGGGGTACAAAGGCCAGACGATAGTATTCACCAACTCGCGGAAGAACTGCAACAACCTGTCCCAGGCGATTCCAAACTCCGCAGCCTACCACGCCGGGATGCAGTACGATCAGAGGAGGAAAGTGGAAGCTCTCTTCGCCGAAGGGAAGATCGACGCCGTGGTGACGACGGCAGCCCTGGCCGCAGGCGTCGACTTTCCTGCCTCCCAGGTGATCTTCGACACCCTCGCCATGGGGATCGAGTGGCTGTCTGTCCACGAGTTCAACCAGATGCTGGGAAGGGCCGGAAGGCCCGGCTACCACGACCGGGGGATCGTATACCTCCTCCCCGAACCCGGCAAGAGGTACCAGGGCGGGAAGGGCGAGTCCGAGGACGAGGTGGCTCTCCGACTGCTGCGGGGTCAGATGGAGGACGTCCTCCCCGAGTACGAGGAGGAGGAGCAGCAGGAGGAGGTTTTGGCCAACGCCGTGGTGGCGAGGTCGAAGGAGAACCTCGTCCAGCTCCACAAACTGACGATCGGACTCGAAGATCTGAACTATAGCCTCAGGACTCTTGCAGACGCAGGTCTTGTGAGAGGGATCGATCCCACGCCGATCGGGAAGGCGGCGGCTGCCCACTTTCTCACCCCCGAACAGGTCTCGGTGATCAGAAGAGGGCTTGCCGAGGATAAGGACCCTCTGGAGGTGGCCGTCGACCTGGAGAGGTTTTTAGACCTCTACCTCAAGGCTGCGGACCGGATCTCGATGAAGCTTCGGATGCAGGTCTCGACGAGGGCGCTTCACGGCTCGGTGATGGACCTCCTATCCAGCGAGGACCTCACCAAGCTCGACCCGAAGGTGCGCGAGGAACTGATGAACTTCGCCAAGGAGTTCACAAGATGCGGCTGTAAGGACACCCCCTACTGCGGCTGCCCCGAGCGGAAGGTCTCCATCAAGATCCTGGAGCTTCGGGCCGAGGGGGCGAGTCCGAACCGGATCATCCAGGAGTTCACCGACTCCTACGGGATGTACGCCTACGCCGGCGATCTGATAAACTACCTCGATACCATCGTCCGCCACCTGGAGGCGATCGAGGAGATGGCAAGGGTCCTGGGCAAAAAAGAGGCGGCGAGGGAGGCGAAGAGGCTCCGGGGGAAGATCGAGGGGTGAAACCCTCGATCTCAGAACCGACTCTTCGGCCTGAAGGCGTTTTTGATCAGATCCTCCCTGAAAAACTCCCCCGCATCCCCGCCGACGGCGTAATTGTAGACCGCGGCCGAGTAGATCCCGCCCAAGGTCGAGCTGATGAGCCCGATTCCCAGAAGGACCAGGACAAGTATCACTCCGATGGCGAGGACGGCCAGCGGCATCGCGTCGGCGACTAAGACGACGGCAGCGATCGCCATGATCACGACTGCGACCGCAAAAAGGCCGAATATGAGGCCTATGCTTAGACCGCCAACGATCTGCTCGCCCCAGGTCTTTTTAAGGAGGTTGGAGCTCCGCTTGATCGCCTCCACCGGCCCCACGTCTTCGGCGACCAGCACCGGGACCGCCAAAAAGGTCGCCAGGCTCCAGGCCATCCCCACGATGGACGAGGCGAGGGCGCCGATCAGGGCCAGAGGGTTTCCCCTCCCCTCAGACTCCCCGGCCTGGGACATGAACTTCAGGATCATCCCGACGGTGGCGGCGATGGCCGCGTAGCCGAGGATCGAGCCGAGGTGGCTTTTCGCGATCCCAAACCCGCCTCCCAGGGTCGGATCGCCGCCCCGAAGCCTGATCAGGGCCGCGCCCACCAGAGCCGAGTTGGCGAAGATCATGACGAAGTACTGGACTAGGTAGAAGGCGAAGACCACCGCAATTTCTAAAACTCCGGGGTCCTCTAGCCCATCGAAAAACCCGATCGAATCGAGGGGGAGGAAGAAGGCCGCCGAGACGATCAGAAGGGCGATGGCCGAAACTATCGGGAAGACCACCAGCTCCTTATCGGAGCGCAAGACCCCGGCGCTGGCCTTCACCAGCGCCCAGCTATTTCCTATCCGTTCGAACATGCTGATAATCGAAGTCTTCACAAGTTATATATATGGGGCGTGGGCTGGGGCGGAGCAGGTCACCACAGATGTGATCGGTGCCGGTCCGCCTGCGACCAGGTTTTGCTGCCCTGTATAACAGCTATTCTTCGGACCCATTTGCCGAATTTTAGTCCTCGATAAGGCCGCATCCGCTGAAAACCCTCTTCGCCTCATCGAAGGTCAAGTCTCCAGGCGGCACGATTATGTCCGACTCGACGATCTCCGTTTCGTCCAGGGGTTTGCCCTCCCCTTTTATCGTCAAGATTAGGCTCGACAGCTCCCGCTTAAAGCTGGCCTCGTCATTTTTCGCGACGTAGTCGACTATCCTGTTGTCGATGACGTTCAGATCGTCGAGGAGGGCGCTGGAGACCAAAAACTGGCCCTCGCCCATTATCCGAATGATCATTTCCCTTCCTCCGCCTTCAGTCGAGCGAGATCCGATTCGACGCTGCTTTTGGCCTGGATCTTGGCAAGCTCCCTCCTGATATCGTCGCTTCCGTTGAACTCCTCGAGAGTCCCCTTCTCCACCAGCTCGTCGAGGGCCTCTGACCTCGCCTTCATCGTCTCGATCTTGTCCTCAGACCTCTGGACTGCAAGGCCCACGTCCGCCATCTCCTCGCTGATGCCGGTCAGAGATTCGGTCACCTTGACCTGAGCCTCGGCGGCGGAGTACTGGGCCTTGATTGTTTCCTTCTTCACTCTGAAGGACTCGACTTTGGCAGAGAGCCTCCTCTCGGTCGCCTCGAGCTTGGCCTGCTCCTGATCCAGATCTGCTATCTGCTGGTCGAGACTCTCGGCCTGGACGGATAGGGCGCCCTTCCGCTCGAGAGCCTGGCGCGCTAGGTCCTCTCGGTCGGACTTTATCGCCTCTCTCGCCTGACTGTCGAGCTGATCCATCTTCTGGGAGAGCTTCGCCTTCTGTAGTTCCAGCCTCTTCTTGGAGGTGGCGACCTCCGCCACGCCTCTTTTTACGTTCTGCAGAAGATCAAGCTGCTTCTGGTAAGAGTAGTCGAGCGTCTCGTTGGGATCTTCTACCCTGTCCATGATGGTGTTCATCTTTGCCTTGACCACGGTGCTCATTCGGTTTAGCAATCCCATGATAATACCTCAATTCTGCCGATTGTAGTTGGACTTCAAAGCTCGTCAAGGGCCGAAGCTCAAAGGGTCTTGCCACCGGCCTTGCCACCGGCGCGAATCAGAGATCACTTGAAGATTAGCTCCTTGTCAACCTCGAACTTTCCGTCCAGCATCGTCTTGGTATCGATGTTCTGGTAGAAGTCCTTCCTGAAGGCCTCCAGGTCCCATATCCCATTGAACTCGCTTTGTACGTCGAAGCTGGTGCAGTTGGGGGTGACGACCAGACGGTCACGACCCGAATAGGAGGAGACGACGTTGACGTTTGATATGTCCAAGCCCGTCCCGTGAAATACCCGGTTAGAATCGAAATGCTGAACGTTTACGAGAAGCCCCTCGGGAAACTCGATCATCCGGTCGGTCTGAGAAATGCCCCCCGACTGGTTCAGTCGACCAGTCGCGTAATAGTCTATGTAGCCCTTTCCGTAGAGGACCTCAGTATTGGTGAACCCTTTCCATCGGTCAAGATTCGTAGTCACGATCTCCGTCTGGCCATCTCCGCTTACTGTGAGATACCCAGTAACGAACCCATCCTGAAAGGCCGGCGATGCTGAGGCGGTCGCCGCCAGGGCTACGACGGACGTCATCAGGACGAGCAAAAGGGCGATCGCATTTTTCATGTTACTCCCAACTTTTCATTGTTACTCCCATAATATCATATAAAGCAATTACATTTAACCTTTTTCATTGACGCCTTCTCGTGGTGAGCCGAGGATAATTAACGACTGCGTGTCTCCTAGGCCATATGGATAGCATTTATCACCTTTAAGCTGAAACCACGCTATCGTGTATCTGGACTATTTCCCTTACGAGTCGCTGAGACCTTACCAGGACGCCATGCTGGATGACGTTTACGGGACCGTGAGGGACGGGGATCATGCGGTGCTGATGATAGACGCCCCCACGGGCAGCGGGAAGACGAGCTGCATCTCCGCGGCCCTGGCGGCAGCCCCCGGCAAGATCGCGGTGGCGGTGAGGACGGTCAGCCAGATAGACGTGTACCTGGACGAGATTGAGAAGATCTGGTCCAAAACCAGGCACCGCCCCACCATAACCTACATGGTGGGAAAGCAAAAGATGTGCCCCATCGCCGACGAGTTCTCCGGGGAGAGCGTCTACGCCGGCTGTGCAAGGCTCCGGGAGTGGACGAAGAGGAAGATGATCGCAAGGCTCGGAGAGGTGGGGGGGAAGTTCTACGACCCCTCCAAGGACAGGAACGCCCCCTCCAGCGTTCCCGGGTACAGAACCTTCTGCCCTTACTACATGATGAGCCGGGAGGTCTTCGAGCTTCAGGGAAAGCCCCACTTCAGACACTCCGGAATGATCCTGGACCTGGTGGACGACCTGAGGACCGGCATCAGGTCCCCAGACAAGTTTCTCAAAGAGTGTAAAGAGGTCTGCCCCTACGAGGTGATGAGCCTCTCCGCCAAGGGGAGCGACGTCGTGATCCTCAACTACTCTCACCTCTTCAGCCCCGAGTTCCAGGAGATTATCTTCGACTGGCTCGAGATGGACCGTGAGTCGTTGACGTTATTCGTCGACGAGGCCCACAACCTGGGCGACGCCGTCAGGGCCCTGAACACAAGGGTCCTCTCTCCGAGGATGATCGACCTCGCCGAGAAGGAGGTGGAGAAGTACCAGGAGTCGATGGGTCAAGCTCGGCTCGAGGAGTCCTCCCTGGACGCCTCCTCAAGGCTGAAGGGCGTGGAGGTGATCGGAACCCTTCTCCCGAGGCTTCGAAAGTACATCACAAGCCGCCTTTCCCGGATGCAGGAGGGCGAAGAGCTTCTGGACGCAGACCTATTCCGCGAGTTCCTCTACCGGGGATTTGACGACGTGGAGGAGGCCCTCTCGGCCGCGACAGAGGTGGCTGTGATGGTGGCGGAGCTGGAGCTTGCGGAGGGAGATCGCGAAAATCTGAAGGGCGATATCGAGCCGAGCCTGGCCCTGGTCCTCCTCTTTTTGGGCGACGTGGAGATGGCAGAGCGGGACCTCGCATACCAGAGGAAGATCACCGTCAACGGCACCGGCGATCAGAAGAGGGCGTGGCTGGAGGTGAACAACGTCGATCCTGCGCCTCTGATCAGAAGGGTGACAGACAACATCAACGCGACGGTGATGCTGAGCGGCACCCTCTCGCCCCTGGACGCCTACGAGCTTTACTTTTTGGGGGAGAGGGAGAGGGCGAAGAAGATCAGCCTCCCAAATCCCTTCCCCTCGGAGAACAGGCTCCTGATGGTGGCCAAGACCGCCACCACGCAGCTTGAAAAAAGGGATGAGGCCCAGAACAGAAGGGAGATCACAGATCACATCGAGGCGGTCATCGAGGAGGTGCCCGGGAACGTCGCCGTCTTCTTCACATCGTACTCGATGATGAACCAGTACGAGGCGACCTGTAAAGCGGTCGCAAGAAGGGCGGGAAAGATGCTATATTCCGAGCCGAGGAACGCCGAGGACGTCCCCGCGATCCTCGACGACTTCTTCAAGGCGGGAAAGAAGAGGGGGGCCGTTCTTCTGGGCGTCTCCGGAGGAAAGCTCGCCGAGGGCATCGATTACAAGGGCGAGGCTCTGAACGGGGTCGCCGTCGTCGGCCTTCCCCTTGGATTCTACAACGAGATCCAGAGGGAGGTAAACCAGTACTACGTCAGGAAGTACGGTCAGAAGAACGGGATGCTGATCGCCTACACTCTTCCCGCCATAAACAGGGGCTTGCAGGCTGCGGGAAGGGTGATCAGGGACGCCTCGGAGCGGGGCGTGATCCTCTTCTGCGACCGGAGGTTCAGGGAGGGGGGCCGGGGTGGGGTCGTATCCTTCCTCCCGAAGTGGATCCAGGAGGAGCTGATCGTCACCGACGCCCAGAAGAGCAGAAAGATCATCAGGGCGCGGGTGGCGGAGTGGGAGAGGCAGAGGAGCTAGAGACAGATCACCTGGACCTCACCGGCCTTCCGGGCCGGCCCCCCTCGATCTCTTCGCTCTCCACGAGCCGGAGGGGAACTGCGCCCAGGGCCTTTCCCACCATCGCCTTGGCGATCCGGAAGGCGTGCTCCTCGTTCTCGGCGTCGTAGACCTTGATCTCGAAGAGGAGGCCGACGAGGGCCGTTCCCGCCACCATGAATACCCCGTCGAGGGACTCGCCGCAGGCGGGACAGATTGTCTGGCCCACCTCCACCTCCACGAAGTCGAGCTTTTTGCTGTTCAGCCTCTTTCCGGCCTCCGATATCGCGACCCCGATGGCGTCGTCGGTGGACTTGACGTCCTTGACCAGCCAGGCGCCCTCCAGAAGGACCTTGAAGTTACTCATACCTTCCCTGGTTTGGTGATGGAGGATATGTTGTTTTCTATGGGACTTCGATGCGGTTTGTCCCTAAACCTTTGAAATGACGACGGCGACTGTACACGATGATAAAATTATAATGGGATTAATAAAAATTTTGCGTGGGGGGCATCTCATCTGGGCTGCCCTCTCGTCTGGATCATCTCCCTTTCGCGGTCCTGATCCACAACCCAGAATTGCCTTGCAGCGCTTAAGTACTTCAATACCACAAAAATTTATCTAGATCTTAGAATCATAAAATCCAGATCTTAGAATCATAAATTCGTCGAATTCGTTGGTCCGTGGTCTCTTAACGGTGGCTTGATGCGCGAAGACGGGTTATGAAGCTGATCGTCAGAGAGGGCCAAAGCGCTGTCAAAAACCGCCTCAAACAAATCTGCAGCTGTGTAGTCCCGAATGTTTTGACTTTATATACCTCTTCGAACAGCTCAAATTTATTACTTCGGGAGCGCGGAGGGTCACGAATACCCCAACCTTTAGGTTGGGTATGAAGTTGACCCTCGCCCGTTTTTCGGGCTCTTTTGAACCGATAAAACATTGATGACTGTTCAGAGGAAACCAAAGCAAAGTTTCAATCGTGCAAATCAGGGAATCTGGGCAACAAAGACTCAAAGATTTCTGAAATCCGGAAAAACGGGTCGTGTCTGCAGTTGATTGAATAAGTTTATATATAGTAAGATCTATTTTTAGGTTTGGGGGGTAGCTACGCAGGAAGAACACGACACATCAGAATTGTGGTGTTGGAACAGAGACTGTC
>Ga0209203_1000182_pt1 | contig 53713 bp, 48 predicted proteins | sample AD_UKC109_MetaG_FD_184423 | JGI IMG/M metagenome (GOLD analysis project Ga0209203, IMG submission 184423) | Active sludge microbial communities of municipal wastewater-treating anaerobic digesters from Hong Kong - AD_UKC109_MetaG (SPAdes)... | ecosystem: Engineered > Bioreactor > Anaerobic >... | reverse complement strand
GCTCAGTCCCTTCTTCGCCAGATGCTTCGTGATCGCCGCCGTCAACGTCGTCTTCCCATGATCAATATGACCAATCGTCCCCACATTCACATGCGGCTTCGTCCTCTTGAATGTCTCCTTAGCCATGTACTTCCCCCTTCTCTTCTATTTTTTTCTCCGCACTCGTCTTAAAAAGGTGGAGCCCACGCCCGGGATCGAACCGGGGAAACCTCTTCCTTACCAAGGAAGTGCTCTACCTACTGAGCTACGTGGGCATGACTCCACTATATTTGAAGGGATTATGGAGCGGGAAACGGGATTCGAACCCGCGACCCTCAGCTTGGAAGGCTGATGCTCTAGCCAACTGAGCTACTCCCGCATCGTCTCATTGAGGATTGTGCAGTCAAAAGCGACTCACGTCTCCTGCAATCCCTCGTTGCTCATGGTGGAGGGGGGAGGATTCGAACCTCCGTAGGCTTCGCCGGCAGATTTACAGTCTGCTCCCTTTGGCCGCTCGGGAACCCCTCCCGAAATATCTCTCATGGAGCTGGAGATGGGACTCGAACCCGCAACCTGCTGATTACAAATCAGCTGCTCTACCGATTGAGCTACTCCAGCGCTCCAGGCGCACCCATAGCTTGCGCACCAGGTGTCTGTATCCCAAGGACAATGGAAAAGTCAAGGGGCAAATAGGGTCCCGGGAAAGATTTTTGCATGGGATAAAATGTCCTTTACATTCAAATAATAGACTCGTTTTCTGATAGGGTCAACCCCGGTCGATCCGGGGGGTGTCTTCGGGTTCTCACCGGGAGAATCCACTGGTCGAACAGACCACGACAGGGAGTCTTTTCCCCGGCGACCATTCGGCCCGCAGTCCGCCCGTTCCGGCAGGTCGGACGATGTCGTCGGCCGACCCCCGGGAACGGGCAGGGTCATGTCACAAACCCTGTGTTCCTTCTCCGGCTACCCCCTTCCCCGTTGACCCCCTAGACCCCCTGTGTTAACACAATGTCCCATGCAGAACCGGATCAACCACCTTGCCATCATCATGGACGGCAACGGCAGGTGGGCGCAGAGACAGGGTCTCTCACGACTCAGGGGCCACGAGATGGGTGCCCGGGCAGCCAAGCGCGTCGTAGAACTGGCCAAGGCGCGTTCCATACGATACCTCACCCTGTATGCCTTCTCATCCGAAAACTGGAACCGGCCCAAGGAAGAGGTCGAGGGCCTGTTCCGGCTGATGGAGCGTTTCATCGCCGAGGAGGTCGATCGCCTCAAGTCCAGCGGCATCTGCATCCACGTCATCGGCGACCTGTCGCGCTTCTCGACCCACCTGCAGGACACCATCCGCCGCACCCTGGATGAGACGAAGGACAACCGGGAACTGCACCTGGCCATCGCGCTCAACTACGGGGGCCGTGACGAGATCGTCCGTTCCACCCGGAAGCTCCTTACTGACGGCGTCCATCCGGAGGAGGTCACGGAAGAGACCTTTTCGAGCCTTCTCGACACGTCGTTCATGCCCGATCCGGACCTCCTGGTCCGCACCGGAGGCGAATGGCGGATAAGCAACTTCCTCCTGTGGCAGCTCGCCTACACCGAGATCTACTTCACGGACACCCTCTGGCCCGATTTCGACGAGAAGGAGCTCGATAAGGCCGTAGACTGGTACGGGGGCCGCCAGAGGCGCTTCGGCATGACCGGCGAACAGGTCGAAGGGGGTACTCAATGACCCGGATCTTCGGTGCGCTCATCCTCATCGTTATTTTCGCCGTCCCGGCCGTTTTAGGCCCTGCATGGGTCCTGGCGCTCCTCGCCATACTGGTGATCCCGTTGTGCATGTTCGAGCTGTTCCGGGTCGTCTTGAGCGGCAATGCCCGCATCCTGGGCTGGATATCGATGGTCTCGTCGCTGCCGTACCTTCTCCTCGCCTACCGATCGGACATGGCCGGATGCCTCCTCACCCTGGGGGTGACCAGCGTCGTCCTCATGATCGCCTCCCTCTTCCTCTACGAGATGAACAGGGGCGGGGCAAAGGACCTGGTCTATGCCATGGCCGGTCTCTTCTATCCCATGGCGCTCATCGGCTTCTGGGTTCTCCTGAGGGTGGGCGCCGACGGCAGGTTCTGGATGATCTTCGGCCTCGTGAGCGTCTTCGCCTCGGACGTGGGGGCCTACTATGTGGGCAAGAACCTGGGCAGGCACAGGCTCGCCCCCCGGCTCAGCCCCAAGAAGACCGTGGAAGGCTTCATCGGCGGGATCTGCCTGGCCGTCGTCCTCGGATACGCGACATACCTTATCTATAATGCGGTCACGGCCCATTACCAGATCGATCCGCTGACAGGCACCTACCCTGCCTGGCTGCTGGCAGTCCTGTCAGCCTGCATCGCGGTGCTTGACCTGGCCGGCGACCTCACGGCCTCGCTGTTCAAACGGGACTTCCAGATCAAGGACATGGGCCACCTCATCCCCGGCCACGGAGGCATGCTGGACCGCCTCGACGGCATCATCCCGGTGGGATGCCTCCTCTACTGCATCCTCAAGGTCGCCGCCTGAATGAAGCGGGTGACCCTTCTCGGATCAACGGGCTCCATCGGGGAGTCGACCCTCGACGTCATCCGCATGCGGCCCGATGACTACCTGCTCGCCGGGCTGGCCACCGGGAGCAACACCCATCGACTGAGGGAGCAGGCGGAAGAATTCGGGGTCGAGTTCATAGGCATCGCCTCGCCCGACTCCACCGCACACCCCGGCGGGATATGCATCTCCGGCGAGCAGGCCGCCGTCGAGGTCATCCGCAGGTCAGAACCGGACATCGTGGTGAACGGCATATCCGGCGCCGCCGGGTTCCTGCCCTCCCTGGAGGCCGTCAGACAGGGGGCCGCCCTGGCGCTGGCCAACAAGGAATCCCTGGTGATCGGCGGCCGTTTCCTCACGGAAGAAGCCGCCAGGAAAGGGGTCCCCATCCTCCCCGTGGACTCGGAGCACTCAGCCGTGTTCCAGTGCCTTGCCGGGGAAAGACCGGCGAACATCCGCCGCATCATCCTCACCGCATCCGGCGGCCCCTTCAGGGACCGCCCGAAGGAAACCTTCCCCTCCATCACCCCCGCCCAGGCCCTGAATCACCCGACCTGGTCCATGGGCAGGCGGATCACCGTGGATTCGGCGACCCTCATGAACAAGGGGCTCGAGATGATCGAGGCATGCTGGCTCTTCGGTGTGGGCATGGACGCGATCACCGTGACCATCCACCCCCAGAGCATCGTGCACTCCATGGTGGAGTTTATGGACAGGAGCATCAAGGCTCAGCTCAGCCTGCCCGACATGCGCATGGCCATCGGATATGCATTGTCCTGGCCGGAACGCATGGAGATCCCCCTGGCGCCGCTGCCTGTGGACTCCGTGCTGAGGCTGGAGTTCCTGCCGCCGGACGAAGACAAATTCCAGGCCCTGTCCGTGGCGCGCGACGCCATGGACAGGCCGGAGACGCTGCCCTGCGTCATGAATGCCGCAGACGAAGTGGCCGTCGGAGCCTTCCTGGCCGGCAGGATCAGATTCGATGAGATCGTGGAGGTGGTGAAAAAGACCATGGACATGCTGGCAACATTCAGGGTAGAAACTCCCGAAGAGCTCATCGAACTCGACAAGAACGCAAGAAAGACCGCAGGGGCATTGCTCTCATGATAACGATTCTGGCTTTCATCATCGTACTCGGCGTGCTGATCTTCTTCCACGAGCTTGGCCACTTCATCGTGGCCAAGGCGAGCGGCGTGGGAGTCCTGAAGTTCTCCCTGGGCTTCGGCCCCGCCCTGCTGAGGAAGAGGATCGGCGAAACCCAGTACCAGGTGGCGGCATTCCCGCTGGGCGGCTACGTGAAGATGCTGGGCGAGGACCCTGACGACAAGGACCAGCTCACCCATATCGACCCCAAGCGGTCCTTTTCGCACAAGCCGCTTCCCATCAAGGCGGCGATCGTCTTTGCCGGCCCCTTCTTCAACTTCATACTGGCGGTGGTCGTCTATACCGTCATCGCATGGGTGGGTGTTCCCTACCTCCTGCCCGTGGTCGGCGAGGTTCAGAAGGCCTCCCCGGCCGACAAGGCGGGGATGCTCGCCGGTGACATGATCCGGACCATCGGAAAGAAACCGGTTCAGGGCTGGGACGATGTGGCGGCGGTGCTCCAGGAAACAGGGGCGGCCAAGGGGGTCGAGATCGAGGTCCTGCGCGAAGGCAAGGTCTTCGTCCTCCATGTGACACCGACCATGAACAAGGCGAAGAACCTCTTCGGCGAGGAGATCAGCCGCCCCATGATCGGGATCGCGGTGGGAGACGTCACGGCGGTCAAGCGCTACGGCCCCATCAGCGGCATCGGATACGGGTTCTCCCAGTGCTACCACATCGTGGAGCTCACGGGTGTCGCCTTCGCCAAGATGATCAAAGGCTCCATCAGCGTCAAGGAGAGCCTGGGCGGCCCCATCCTCATCGCCCAGGTCTCGGGGCAGACCTTCAAGGCGGGACTGCTGCCCTTCGTCTCCCTGATCGCCTTCATCAGCATCAACCTGGCCATCATCAACCTGCTGCCCATCCCCGTCCTGGACGGCGGACACATCCTGCTCTTCCTCATCGAGGGCGTCACCGGCAAGCCGGTGGAGGGCAAGCCACGCGAGATCGCCCAGCAGATCGGGCTCTTCATCCTCATCATGCTCATGCTCTTCGCCTTCTACAACGACATCGTGCGTATCTTCAAGGGATGAGCGCCGTGCAGGTCCTGGCACTGGATACCTCCACCGACTCCCTGTCCGTGGCCCTGGTCAGGGACAGACAAACGGCCTGCGAGATCGTCCTGAAGGTCAAGGCCGGCCATGCCGGCATCATCCTGCCGGTCATCGACGAGGTGCTTCGGAAGGCGGGAACCTCCCGCGACGCCATCGACCTCATCGCCGTGGGAACGGGCCCCGGCTCCTTCACGGGGCTCAGGATCGGCATCGCCACGGCCAAAGGGCTGGCCGTCTCTCTCGGCTGCCGGTTCGTCGGCGTCTCCACCCTCGATACCATGGCCCGGGCCGTTCTCCCGTCCCCCATGCCCGTCATGCCCGTCCTCGATGCCAAGAAGGGCGAGGTCTTCTGCGCCTCTTACGACCGGCACGGCTCACGCCTCATCGCCCCCATGAACCTGCGGCCCGAGGCGTTGGTGGCCCTGGTCAGGGAAGAGACCATGTTCGTGGGCAACGGGTGCGAGCTCTACCGGGATGCGTTCATCGGGGGGCTGGGGACCCGCTACCACGAGGCCGCCCCATACCTGTGGGCACCGAGGGCTTCGGTGCTGGCCGGCATCGCTCTTGATATGGCGCCCGGGGACGAACCCGCGGATGTGCTCCCCGTCTATGTCCGGGAGTCGGATGCGGCTCTGCTGCTGGAGAGATCCGGCAGGGGGAATGCGTAGGATCAGGTTCCGGCGGGGGAATCCGGCCCGGAGTTCTCACCTTGACCAACCCAACATTCTGATATCATTTTATTTGGCCTCAAGCCTTCCGATAAGTACAAGAAAACGGGTCCCTCCCGATACCATGGGGAGCACTATGGGCAGATTCGATGCATTCACCTCCAAGGATTTTATAGAACAGGTCTCCATCCTCGGGTCTCTCGATCCTGCACGGGATCAAGATTCCATTCCCGATATCGTGGCGCTCCTGGGCAGGATACCGGAGCACGAGGCCATCATGCTGGTGATGAAGGACACCCTGAAGAAGCTGTTTTCGGGCAGCGAAGCCTCGACGGTGCGGTACCTCGCCGCCGGTGACCGGGAGATCCAGAAAATCTGCATCGAGGTGGCCGGCCGGGAAAGATTCGCTTCCGCAGCAGCGGCCCTGGAAGCCATCGAACGGCAGGCATCAGAAAAGAAGCACTACCGCATCGTCTTCGAGGTGATGAAGACGCTGGCCCAGATCCGACCGGAGGAATCCATCGATCTGTTCAGAAAGCACGTGGATCACGAAGATTCCCTCATTGCATCTCTGTGCATCGAGACCCTCGGCGCACTGAACGACGCCCGGTCGTTCGAGCGCATGCACGGCATCATCATGGAAGCGGAGGATGACTCCCAAGGCGGCCTGTGCGACCTGCCGACAGCCAGCGCCATCAGGACCCTGGGCACATTCCAGGGCAGGGACGCCGTTGCCTTCTTCATCACCATGCTCCACCACAGGAACCCGGGGGTGCGCAGGGTGATCCACGAGGAGCTCTCCCGCAAGGGCATGGAGGCCGTGGACGCGCTCAGGGAAGTCTTCCGGGGAGACAGTTCCGACGCCAAGATATTCGCGGCAAACATCCTCGGTCTCATCGGGTCGAAGGAGGCGGCGGACGTCCTCGTCCAGGCGCTGGATACGAACCGCAACGCCCATCCCAACATCCGGTATGCCATCTATGAGGCCCTCGGTTGCACCTCCGGCATGGCGGGCCTGGTCTGCCTGGCCGACGGGCTCGATGAGACGGACGGTATGGTCCTGCTGGCCGTGGTGACGGCCCTGGACATGCGGATGAACCAGTCGATCCTCGACCGGATCTCCGAGACGATCAGGAAGGAAACCGGGCACGGCAGGAAGCTCGTGCAGGCGATCGTGGCATCCGGTGCCATGCATATCTTCGAGGGACTCCACCGTGGCGATGAGGCCATAGCGTCCATGCTGCTGGAAGAGATCAGGAATTCGGGCATCGGCGAGCACATCGCAGGGTACCGGACGATCCTGGAGGGGATGGACTCCGATCGCGCAAGGAACGACCTGCGGATTATCGATGGACTGCCCGCGAGAGAAGGTGAAAGGCGTATCCTGGCCGTGGACGACTCGAAGGCCATGCTCAACTTCTACAAGGGTGTGGCCGCTTCCCTGGGCATGGGCATCAGTACGGCCATGAACGGAAAGGAGGCCCTCGATGTCATTGCACTGGAGGAACGGTTCGACCTGATCATCACCGACATGAACATGCCGGTCATGGACGGGGTCGAGTTCACCGGTCATGTCAGGAGGGACCCGGCCCTTTCTGAGATCCCGATCATCATGATAACCACCGAGTCCGAGCGTTCCCAGGAAGATCTGGCCCGCAAGGCCGGGGTGACCCACTTCATGCAGAAACCCTTCGACGCCGGGAAACTCATGGAGAGGATCACCGGCTGCCTGTAGGAGGGCGGGACCCCTCCGGAGATCCCGGCGGTCACCTCAGGGGCGTCATTGGAATTATTTTGGGCAAACATCAATCATTGCATCATCCTATCCGGGAATGTGGTACATGTTTTGCTCAATATCGCCAAGAGGAGACGGACCGGCTCTCCAATAGTCAGGAATAGTACGCGAGGATACGAAGGAGACTATGGGCACCAAACCAAAGAAGACAGGCAGGGCTTATATCTTCTATATCGCCTGTGTCGTGATGGCGCCGGTTCTGGTATGCGGGTGCAGTCGATTTCAGACCGGGTCAACCTTCAAGGAAGCGAATGAACTTTTCGGCCAGGGAGACTACGAGGCATCTCTGAAAACATATGAAGGAATCATTGAAAGGCATCCCTCGGCGGGAGACCGGGTTCTTTTCGAGATGGGGATCATTTACTCGTATCCCAGGAACGAGCAGAAAGACTACCGGAAATCTTTGGAGTGTTTTCAGGAACTCATAAAGAATTATCCCGAGAGCAGTTACAGATATGACAGTGAGAGGATGATCTTTCATATACAGAATGTCGTCCTGAAGGATCAGCGGATAGCCGAGCAGCAGACACTGATGGAGACTCTCCAACAGGAGCTTGAAAGCAAAGGGAATGAGATTGCTGCACTGCGGGAAGAAATTGAAGAGCTCCACCGGAAGGTCTCTTCACTGGAGCCGGGGCCGGCAGACAAGATCCTCATAGAGAAGAAAGAACGGAGATTGTCACTGATGGCAAAGGGCAGTGTCTTCAGGACCTACAAGATAGCCTTGGGGGGAAACCCGAATGGTCCGAAGGTAAGGCAGGGAGACAACAAAACCCCGGAAGGGACCTACATCATCGACTCAAGGAATATGGACAGCCGCTACCACATCTCTCTTCACATTTCATATCCCAACGAGAGAGACAAACAACGGGCGAAAAAACTGGGCGTCCTGCCGGGCGGAGACATCATGATTCACGGCATCAAGAACGGATTTTCCATGGTCGGCGGACTGCATGCCGGGTCTGACTGGACGAAAGGGTGCATTGCCGTCACGGACGAAGAGATAGAAGAGATTGAAATGCTGGCCCCGAACGGTACGATTGTCGAGATAAGGCCATAGAGGACCCCATACGCGGAGCCATGTGCAGAACGGTTGAACGCCCGATCCCATCCGGAAGGTTTCATCTCATCGTCTTGTGCATACTCGTCTCATATCTCCAGGGATGTGCCGTAATGAACAGTATTCAGAAGATATCATCACCTTTCCCCGTCTATCCGGAAAACCAGCTGGAACGGAACACGTTTTCGGTTGTGAAAGGAAGTGACGTCATCGGCCGGATGGCGATCATCAGGCTTGAAGAGGGCGATACCCTTCCGGACATCGCCCGGCACTTCAGCCTGGGAATCAATGCGGTCAATGCGGCCAATCCAGGGGTGGATGTGTGGGTACCTGATGCAGGAGGGCGTATCGTGCTGCCGCTGCGGTTCATTCTGCCGGATGCACCCAGAAAGGGTATCGTGATCAACCTGGCTGCCATGAGGCTCTTTCACTATAAAGGAGACAACGACGCACTCGTTGTGACCACGTACCCGGTCGGCGTCGGCACCACGGAGCGACCCACCCCCACAGGCCAGATGCAGGTGGTGCGCAAGGTGACCCGGCCGACCTGGTATGTGCCCGCCTCCATTGCCGAGGATCATCGAAAAAAGGGAGATCCGCTTCCCGCTGCAGTTCTGCCGGGACCCCAGAATCCCCTGGGAGAATACGCGCTCTATCTGAGCAAGGCGAGTTATCTGATCCATGGCACCAATAAGCCGGCCAGCATCGGCCTGAATGCAACCAACGGCTGCCTGAGACTCTACCCGGAAGACGTGAAAAGGCTCTACGAGAATACGCCGGTTCACACACCCGTATGCATCGTCAACCAGCCATACCTCATAGGCCAGCGGAACGGGATCGTTTACATGGAGGTCCATGCGTCCCCGGAAGGCTCAGGGGCCGATGAGCTGGAAAAGATGTACAACAAGTTGAGAACCATTGAGAAGGTCTCCGGGCGTACGCTCGACTGGAAGAATATCGAGAGGACACTGTCGGAAGCCCGGGGGATTCCTGTGCCCATCCTGGAGATGGAACAGGGGAGATGGTTTGAGCCGACCATCGAAGTGATGCACCCGGGCACATTATACGGGAGACCGGAAATTCCGGAATTGAACGCGGAGGCATGGTATGTCTGGGCTGCCGACCTGAACGATAGGACCGAAGCCTTGCGGATTGCCGCCATCATTAGCCATCAGGGCCCGCCAATACCGGCACGTGTGATATCAAGGAGCAATGGCTACCGTGTCATCGCCGGCCCCTACAACGATATAAGCGAGGCCAAAGATACGGTCAAACGACTGAAGATCGATCTGGAGATAGACGGTATCGTGATCGAACCCGCCGCGAAGCACCCCTGATCAGGTTACAAAAAAGGTGCCGCTGTGTACGAACTTGTACATCTCTCAAAGGTCATGAATGGAAATTAACGTCCAATCGTGTAATATGTACGCGTCATACGTGTTGGCCTGCATATTGCTGTAAGAATATCATGCAATTATTATATGAGAAGCCATGATAATGAAACCATTACCCCCGAAACAATCAATGACCCGGGGGGTAGACAGGCTCAGTTCGTTATCAAACAATCCAAGCTGAATAGAACGGAGGTAAGGATGAAAAAGATTCTATTGGGGATTTCCATGGTGATGGTACTCGCTCTCGGCATGTGGGGCTGCGCGACGACCAGCGATATCGAGAGGGTCCAGGCGCAGGAAAAGGCGATCGATGCGAAAGCCGATCAGGCCATTCTGGATGCTCAGGCTGCCAAGGCGGCGGCTCAAGAGGCCCAGGCGAAGGCAGATGCCGCCACCGCCCGTGCCGAAGAAGCCGTGAGGAAGGCAGAGGAGAGGGAGCGGGCTGCGGAGGAGAAGCAGCAGCAGGCTGAAGCCCTTTTCCAGAAATCGATGAAGAAGTAAGTCGGTATTTCAGATACACGCACCCATATCTTCATCTTCAAGGCTTCGACAGAGAAGTGGCCGGGTCTGAGACCCTGCCACTTCTTCCTTATAAACCCGACACGTACCCAGCCCTCAGTCCAGATCGAACCGATGGTTGAATGCCAGGAACCTCAGCCAGCTCCCCTGAACCTTGAGCTTGCCCGAGGCCAGGGCCGCCAGCGGGGTCGTCACCTTGGCCGCCATCTTCCGGTAGGTCAGGGCGTCCACGACGAGCGTGGCTACGGGCTCGGGCGTCCCGGGCAGCGGGTCCCCCTGAACCACCTCGGCGATACCGTTGCGCACTGTCACGATGAAGCGTCTCTGCTCGTCCGGGAACACGTAATACACCGTCTCGTGCACGTCCATGGCCCTTTCCGGCACGAGCCTCGCAGCCATGATGGTGAAGATGGCATCCAGCGGGATATTGGCCACGACGTTCTCGTCCAGCCTTGCCTGGGCGGGCTTCTCGATGCCGTGCCGGATCTCGTAGGCAGATTCCAGGAGATAGCCCCGGCCGTTGAGGTTGTACAGGGTGGATGCCAGCCCCTCGTAGCCCCCGGCGAGCTTTTCGTCCAGTTTCCCCTTGAGGCTCCCGGTGGCCAGTCCGCTGTCCCTGAGCTTGGTGAGCAGGTGGATGGCCCAGCGGAAATCGCCGGTCGTCAGTGCTGCATCGGAGAGCTTCATGACCTGGTCGGCCCCGCCCATGAGCCTGACCTCCCTGCCCGCCGCATCACTGACCTTCATGGGGTAGAGCTTCTCCGGCCTCCCATCGAACCAGCCCAGGTTGTTGGTGTACACGGCCCGTGCGGACCAGTCCACCTGGCCGTAGAACTCGGTGGTGTAGGGGAGCCCGGCGAGGTGCGGCGGCAGCGTGACGGTCTCCGCTATGGCGTCCATGTCATACCCCATGTTCGCCAGCCTGACGGTCTCGTCCCTGACCCACTGGATGGCGTCCCGGTAGTTGGTCAGGACCTCTGCAATATTCTGCGCACCGTGGACAGGCACGGTATGGCAGGGTACCAGGTGCTCGGGGTTCAGGGCACGCATCTCGTCCAGGCTTTTGATCCATCCGTCGATGGGCCTCGGGCTGGCGCCGCGGATGGTGTAGAGGTTCGGGAAGGTCCAGTAGAAATTGTCGGCAGCGATCACGGTCCGGTCCTGCGGTACCCAGATGACGAGCTGGTCGTGGGTCTCACCGGGCGCCTCGATGAGCCGGATCTCCAGCCCGCCGAAGACCAGGGTCTTTGTCCCGGAGAAGGTATTTGTGGGCAGGCGGATGCCCGCGCCCTCCTGGGCGGCCCTGATGTCGGTGCGCCTGCCGATGCCGTTACAGGGCAGGTCATCCAGGGAGACGTGATCCCCGAACTGACGCCTGCCGCGGATGGTCTCGATGGGCAGGAAGAGCTGGTACTGCTTGTAGAAATGGTCCGTAAAGGTGTCCGTGGCCCAGATCTGCGGCCTGTCCTCCATCCAGAGGGACGCACCCCCGATGTGGTCTATGTGACTGTGGGTGTAGATGACGGCTTTGACCGGTCCTGCCGGGACGTTCGCGAGGAGGTCCCGCTTAGCCGCCTCTCCCCTCTTCGGGCTCATGAGGGGGTCCACGATGACGGAGCCCTCGGGGGTATGGATGAGGATCTCGTTGGCCAGGTCATACCCGACGGCGGCCCACACGTGCTCGGAGATCCGCTCGATGCGTGGCTCTCCGATGAGTTCGCACTGCCTCCTGAGGAGGTCAGGACCTGGCAGGGCGTCCCTGATCTGCCGGGCCCCGGGTGAACAGCCGATACTCAGTGCAAGGGAAAGGATCAGGACGGTCAGGGAATGCCTTTTCATGGGACAGCCTCCTCTGTGATCAGGGACAGTATCATCATGTGTCCCCCCTCAAGAACTCTCGTATCGGGCGAAAGATCGGCCTGCCAGTTCCGTGCATCCCGCATGCTTCTTTAAGAACTCCGCATATGCGGGATGCACGGAACTGGCAGGTTCAATGTTCCTCATCTCAAGCTCGCGTCAGGGTGTCCTGCACCCGGCGAGCCCCCTCACTCCTTCATGGTCACCCGTACCCTCACGATGCGGTTGCCGCGCATGCGCTCGATGCGGAACTGCATGCCGTCGAAGGTCACGGTGTCGCCCTCCTCGGGTATGCGGTCGAGCCGGTCGTAGAGGAGGCCGGAGAGCGAGTCGTAGTCGTCGGGGAACTCGTGGTCGATGTAGCGCTCCAGGTCCAGCATGCTCAAGCTGCCCGTGACCACGAAGCTCGTGCCGCTCACCGGCACGATGGGGGGTCGCACGATGTCGTGCTCGTCGGCGATGTCGCCCGTGATCTCTTCGATGATGTCCTCCAGCGTGATGCCGCCCTTCACCGTGCCGTACTCGTCCACCACGAAGGCCATGTGGAGGCGCATGTTCTGGAAGTCCACCAGCTGGGTGAAGATGGACTTGGTCTCGGGCACGAAGTGCGCCTCGCGCAGGCAGTCCTTCACGTGGAAGGCATCCCTCCTGTCGAGGTGGGCCCACACGTCCCGGATATGCAGGTACCCCACGATGTTGTCCCGGTCGTCCTTGAAGACGGGATATCTGCTGTAGCTCTTGGTGGTGATCACCTGGACGATCTCGTCGAAGGTGCTGTCCATGGAGAGGAGGACCATGTCTCCCAGGGGGAGCATGACCTTGCGAACGGGCACCTCGTCGAGGTCCATGATGGCGGCCATCATCTTGGCCTTGGACTCGGGGAGAAAGCCCTCCTTGTGCCCCATGGCGATGACCGAACCCACGTCCTCCTCGGAGAACTCGGGGTGCTTCCCGGGCTTCAGGCCGAAGAGCCTGAGCATCCCCTTGGCCATGAGGGTGAAGACCCTGACGAACGGGTTCAGCACCAGGATGATAATCCTCAGCGGCTGGGAGAAGAGCAGGGTGACCATGTCCGGCCGGTAGGCCGCAATGGTCTTGGGCGTGATCTCCCCGAAGATGAGCAGCAGCACGGTCATGGCAATGGTGGCATACAGGATGCCGCGCTCTCCGAAAAAGGAGATGAACAGCACCGTGGCAATGGCCGAGGCGAGCACGTTGACGAAGTTGTTGCCCAGGAGGATGGCGCTGATGAGCCGCTCGGGCTCCTTCAGAATATCCTCCACGAGTTTCGCCCGGGCGTTCCCCTTCTCCGCCAGGGTACGCAGGCGGAACCGGTTGGCCCTCATGTATGCGGTCTCGCTGCTTGAGAAGAAGGCGGATATCATGATGAGAATGACGAGCACTGCGGTGTAGATGATCTCGTCTGCGCCGGTGATCATATCATTGTCCTACCCTTGAGAGGATTCATTCGAACAGGACCATCTGGCCGGGCCGGGCCGCACGGTCGCGCTCCGTGGTCTCGCTGGCATACCCCGCAGGGATGCGTTGCACGAATTCAGATACCTCGCCCGCCGGACACACGAGATAGAGCGCGTCTTTCGTCCTGGTCATGGCTACATAGAAGAGGTTTTGCTCCTCCGTTATGTCCGCACCCGCCAGCGGGAAGATCCCCCTGGCGAGTCCCGTGACGAACACGCAGCCGAACTCCAGTCCCTTGGCGGCATGTGCGGTCAGGACGTGGACCCTCTCGGTTCCCAGGGCGCCCTGGTCGTTGCTCAGCCGGAGGAATTCGACGAAGGCGCCCGTGTCGTCCCCGAAGAGACGGGCGTACGAGTAGAAGGGATGGCCGGCGTCGAGGCCGGGAAGCCGGAACATCCCCGAGGCATCGATCCTGGCTATCCTGTCCGTCAGCGGACCCGTACGGTCGTCGAGCAGCTCCCGGGCCTGCCCTTCCACACCCTTGACGAGCGTCTCCCAGCCCTCGCCGGTCAGGAGCGAGATACGTTCGCGGATGCCCTTCACCTCGGCCAGGGGCCGGGCATATGCGGTGTCACAGGGGATGCCCGCCCGTTCGAGGGCCTCCAGTACCTGGATTGCCTGGCTCCGGGTACGTACGATGACGGCCATGTCGCTCAGGCCCATGTCGCCTTTCGCTGCATCCACGGACAGGTGGGAGAGCCCCCCGGCAAGGGCCTCGACCTCACGGGCGATGAAATCGTACGGCCTGCCCGTGCGCACGATCCGGACAGTCCCTCCGCCGGAGTCGGCCGTGACCGCTTCATGCCCGATGAAGGCGTTGGCCGCCCGTGCGATCCCTTTGCCGAAGCGGTATGAAGTCGCCAGGCGCATCCCGGCGCAGGCGGGATGATCCCGCAGGAAGTCGTCGAAGGAGGCCGGGCTGCTTCCCCGGAAGCCGTATATCGCCTGGTGCGGGTCGCCGATGACCATGACGCTGGAAGAGCCCCGGCTGAGCTTGGCGAGGAAGGCGTACTGGACCGGGTTGATGTCCTGGAACTCGTCCACCATGACATGGTCCCACCTCCCCTTCCATGCGCCGGCATCGACGAGCCGCATGGCCTCACCGATGAGCCCCTCGTAGGTATAGTACCCCTTCGCCTTCAGGACGGCAAGGAGCCCCTCCTGCTCCCGGTCGAGCGGAGCGGCCGTGCTCTGCCGGAACATGAGATCCGTCACCCATGCCTTCACATCCTTGTCGACGGCCGGGGATGCAACTTTCTCCAGCGTCTCCTCGTCGGCCACCTCGAAGGCGATGCCCGCGTCCCGCATGATCCGCGCCGCCAGGGCATGGAAGGTACAGACCTCGACGGACGCGTCCCCGAGCCTCTCCGTAATCTCCCGCGCCGCGCGGGTGGTAAAGGTGACGGCCAGGATATCCTTTTCTCCTCTGTCGAGGAGCATCCTGATGCGCTCGACCAGCACGCGGGTCTTGCCTGTGCCGGGCCCCGCGACGACCGCCAGCGGGCCTTCCCGCCAGGCAGCCGCCTGCTGCTGCTCCGGGTTCAATACCGTCTTCTTGCCGGTCGCCGCAGGCGGTTCTTCCACCTTCTTTCTCCTGCCTGAGCGCTTCCGCGCAGGCACCCCCTCGATGCCTTTGGTGAAGAGCATGTCCTGCTCGTTGTCCGCAAAGACCCGCACCCTGCCGAATGTGCCGTCGTACCCGGCTTCCTTGTGCACCTCGCCCGCACGCATGCGCCTCACGGCCAGGGCCAGGGTCTCCCCTGCCACCGAGGCAATCTCGTCGAGGCCGGCATCGAGGAGCAGGGGCAGCTCTCCGCCGAGACGACCGGTGATCTTCTCATGGACCTCCATCACCCTCTTCGTGGGGGATGCGACCTGCATGATCTCGGCCATGATCTCGGCCAAGGGGATGAGCGGGAAGAACGGTTTCGCGCTTGAAGGCTTCTCCCCCTCGGAACGCTCCGCGAGCTCCTCCACCCGGTGCAGCACGCCCACGGTGAGCGCTCGTCCGCACACCGGGCACCTGCCCTTGACCTCCCTGGTCCGGTGGGGCTCCAGGACAACCCCGCAGTCCCGGTGCCCGTCCAGGTGGTACTTGCCCTCCTCGGGGAAGAATTCCACGGTCCCCACCAGGCCGTCGCCCGTGGCCATGGCCCTGCGGATCGCGTGGTAGTCCAGCGGGGTGTCGAAGACCGTCGCCTCCCGTCCCAGCTTGTCCGCGGAATGGGCGTCCGAGCAGGAGACGAGGCGGTAGCGGTCCAGGCTCTTCACCATCCAGTTCATGGGCGGGTCCGAGGAGAGCCCCGTCTCCACGGCGAAGATGTAGGGCTCCAGGTCCTGATAACACTCGGCGATCGAGTCGAAGCCGCTCTTGGATCCCAGAGCAGAGAACCACGGGGTCCAGATGTGGGCCGGGATCAGGAAGGTTCCCTCGCCCGCCTCCAGCACGACTTCCAGGAGGTTGCGCGAGGTGATGCCCAGGATGGGCCTGCCGTCGGAGAGAATGTTGCCGATGGCGGCGAGCGAGGCGGAGATTCTCTTGGCCGAGGCGATGTCCGGCGCCCCGATCACGTGGTGCACCTTGCGCACCTTGTCCCCCTGCTTGTAGATGGTGCTGATCTCGCCCGTGAGGATGAACCGGGTCGGGCAGTCGCTTTCCCTGAGCCGGTACAGGCCGGGTTCGGACTCGACGAGCTCCTCCTCGATCTCCTTCATCCAGGCGGGATGGGTGAGGTCCCCGGTGCCCAGCACGCTGATGCCCTTGCGGACGGCACCCGCCGCAAGCGCCCGAATGGTGAGGCCGGAGCTCGTGGCACGGGAGTGGCGGGAGTGTACGTGCAGGTCACAGTAGAATTTCATGGTGCATCCTTTGTAAGATTCTCGCCATCGAGCAATGTGTCGTCTTGCCGTGGGTGATCCGTTCTGCTATGAAGGCGGGTATATGAGCTCGTATCTAAAGTATATTGCATTGCTTTTGGTCTGTGCGTGGATAGTAGCATGCCAGCAGGAGAATCACAAGGAGCTTGTCCCGGCCGCCCAGGGTCCGACAACCCCGGCCGTCGAGGAACCGGCCTTCGGCGACGTGCTCGTGCTCTCCTCCATCGGCGACGCCAGCAACCTCATCCCCATGCTCGCCAGCGACGCATCCTCCCATGCAGTGGCGGGCTTCATCTTCAACGGGCTGGTGAAGTACGATAAGGACTATAAGATCGTGGGCGACCTCGCCCGGTCGTGGGACATCGAGAACGGCGGCAGGCTTCTGCGCTTCCACCTGCGCAACGACGTGCTCTGGCACGACGGGGAGAAGTTCACGGCCGGCGACGTCATGTTCACCTACAAACTCATCATCGACCCGAAGACGCCCACCGCCTATGCCGAGAAGTACAAGCTCGTGAAGAATGCCCGCGTCATGGACGAGTACACCTTCGAGGTCGAGTACGAGAAGCCCCTGGCTCCGGCGCTCATCAGCTGGGGGGCCCTGCAGATGCTCCCGGAGCACCTGCTCAAAGGCCAGGACATCGCCAAGACACCCTTCGCCCGGAACCCGGTGGGCACCGGACCCTTCCGGTTCGTGAGCTGGCAGACAGGCCAGAAGATCACGCTGAAGGCCAACGAGACCTACTTTGACGGCATGCCCTTCCTCACCGGCATCAACTACCGCATCATCCCGGACCAGAACACCGAGTTCCTGGAGCTCAAGGCGGGCAGCATCGACATGATGGACCTCACCCCGCTGCAGTACCTCCGCCAGACGGACACGCCCGAGTTCAAAAAGATGTACGCCAAGTACAAGTACCTCTCCGACGGCTACACCTACCTGGGGTTCAACCTGAAGAGGAAGCCCTTCGACGACGCCCTGGTCCGTCGGGCCGTCGCGTACGCCGTGGACAAGGAGGAGATCATCAAGGGCGTGCTCCAGGGCCTGGGCGAGGTGGCCACCGGCCCGTACAAGCCGGGCACCTCATGGTACAACACCGGCGTGACCCGGTATCCCCACGACCCCGACAAGGCGAGGCAGCTCCTCATGGAAGCCGGATACCTGGACCGCAACGGCGACGGCATAGTGGAGAAGGACGGCAGCCCGCTCGTCCTGAACATCATCACCAACCAGGGCAACCCGCTCCGAGAGAAGACCGCCCAGATCATCCAGCAGCGCCTCAAGGCGGTGGGCATAGACGTGAAGATCCGCATCATCGAGTGGACCGTGTTCCTGAAGCAGTACGTGGACAAGGGCAACTTCGATGCCGTGATCCTGGGCTGGAACATCCTCCAGGACCCGGACCTGTTCAATGTCTGGCACTCGAGCCAGGCCGTCTCGGGCGGACTTAATTTCGTGGGCTACAAGGACGAGGAGGTGGACCGGCTCCTCGTGGACGGCAGAGAGACCTACGACAATGCGCGGCGCAAGCAGTGCTACGACCGCATCCAGGAGATCCTGGCCGAGCAGCAGCCCTACGTGTTCCTCTACGTGCCCTACAGCCTGCCCGCCGTGAGCTCGCGCATCAAAGGCATCGTCCCGGCGCCGGCAGGCATCACCTACAACCTGGAGAAGTGGTTCGTGCCCAAAGCCATGCAGAAGTATACGGCCCTGCAGTAGGGGGAGAGACCTGTGCTGCGCTACCTGATCAGGCGCCTGGCCATCCTTATCCCCACCTTCATCGGCATCACGCTCGTGTGCTTCGCGGTCATCCACCTGGCCCCGGGATCCCCCACGGACCTGCAGACCCAGATGAACCCGGACATCACGCCCCAGGCCATCGAGCAGCTCAACGCCCACTACGGCCTGGACAAGCCCCTGACGACCCAGTACCTCCTCTGGATGAAGAACCTCGCCGTGCTCGACTTCGGTACGTCCATCAGCTCGGACGCACGACCCGTGTGGGACAAGATCAAGGAACGGCTGCCCATCACCATCTACATCAACATCTCCTCCATGGCCATCATCTTCCTGACCGCTATCCCCTTGGGAGTCGCCTCGGCGCTGAGACGGGGCAGCGTGACGGACCGGTCCATCACGGTCTTCGTGTTCATCGGTTTTTCCATCCCCGGGTTCTGGCTGGCTCTCATCTGCATGGACCTTTTCGGGGTGAGGCTCGGCTGGCTGCCCATCTCGGGCATCCACTCGGCCGAGTATGCGAGCCTGACCCTGTGGGGCAAGGTCGCGGACACAACACGCCACCTGTTCCTGCCGGTGTTCATCTCGGCCTTCGGGTCGCTGGCGGGCATGAGCCGGTACATGCGCTCCAGCATGCTGGAGATCATCCGGCAGGACTACATCCTCACGGCCCGGGCCAAGGGCCTGTCAGAGCGCACCGTGATCTACAAGCACGCCATGCGCAACGCCCTGCTGCCGGTCATCACCATCCTGGGCCTGTCCATCCCCGGGCTCATCGGGGGCAGCGTTATCTTCGAGAGCATCTTCGCCATTCCCGGCCTGGGCAAACTCTTCTACGAGGCCATCATGATGCGCGACTACAACATGATCATGGGCAGCCTCACCATCGGCGCGGTGCTCACGCTGGCGGGCAACCTCATCGCGGACATCTGCTACAGCATCGCAGACCCGCGCATACGGGTATCGTGACATGGGGTTCTTCTCCCGGCTCTTCCGTGACAGGCTGGCCGTGGCCGGGCTCGCCATCGTGCTGGGGTTCTTCGCGCTTTCCGTCCTGACCCCCGTGATCGCCCCGTACGACCCGGCCGCCATCGACGTGGACAACATCCTGGCCCCCCCGTCCCCGAAGCACCTCTTCGGCACCGACGACCTGGGCAGGGACGTGTTCACCCGCATGCTCTACGGCGCAGGGATCTCGCTGAAAGTCGGCTTCGTGGCCGTGGGCATCGCCGTGATCATCGGCACGCTGCTGGGAGCGGTCTCGGGCTACTACGGCGGGCTCGCGGACGTCGTGATCATGCGCTTCGTGGACATCATGCTATGCTTCCCGTCCTTCTTCCTCATCCTGGCCGTCATCGCCTTCATGGAGCCGTCCATCTTCAACATCATGGCCGTCATCGGCTTCACCTCGTGGATGGGCATCACGCGCCTCGTGCGGGCGGAGTTCCTGAGCCTCAAGGAGCGGGACTTCGTCCTGGCGGTCAAGGCCATGGGCGCGAGCGCCCCGCGCATCATCTTCGGACACATCCTGCCGAATGCCATGGCCCCGGTGCTGGTGGCGGCCACGCTGGGCATTGCGGCGGCAGTGCTCACCGAGAGCGCCCTGTCCTTCCTGGGCATCGGGGTACAGCCGCCCACGCCGAGCTGGGGCAACATGCTCACCCAGGGCCAGAGCGTGCTGGGCATCGCCTGGTGGCTCTCCTTCTTCCCGGGCATGGCCATCCTCGTCACCGTGCTGGGGTACAACCTCCTGGGGGAGGGGATCCGCGACGCCATCGACCCGAGGCTGAGGCAGTGATGAGGTTTATTTGCGATCACGAGGAGGAATGAGCAGTGTTCTTCCTGAAGAAACTTGTCAGCGCCATGCTCATGCCCGTGACGATCACCTTTTTCCTCCTGCTGGCAGGCTCCCTCATGGCCTGGAGCAGGCACCGTGCCCGCACGGGCAGGATCATCATCACCATAACCTCCGTCATCCTCATCCTGCTCGGCTATGGCGCCGGGACAGGGACGATCCTGGAGAAGCTCGAGTATGCCTATCCTGTGCTCGACCTGAAACAGGCACGCACCGACAGCGTGCAGTGGGTGATCGTGCTGGGAGGCGGTCATATCTCCGACAGCCGGCTCCCCGTGGGCAGCCAGCTGTCATGGGAGGCACAGATGAGGCTCGTCGAGGGCATCCGCATCCACCGGAACCTCCCCGGCTCGCGGCTGCTGTTCTCCGGGGGAAAGCTCGGCGAACCCGTTTCCAACGCCGAACTCATGTCACGGATGGCGCAGGGGCTCGGTGTGGATCCAAATCACATAGTACTGGAGGATAGGTCCCGGGACACCAAGGACGAGGCGCGCATCATCAAGGGGATGATCGGATCGGCGCCCTGCATCCTGGTCACCTCGGCGTATCACATGCCGCGGTCCATGGCGCTCTTTGCCGGGCAGGGCATCCACCCCCTGCCCGCTCCCGTGGGGCACCTCACACACCGGCACGAACGATGGCGGACAGACTCGTTCTTCCCCAACGCCAGGCACCTGGAGAAGGCCGAACTGGTCCTGCACGAGCTCCTGGGCATGGCGAGCGCGTGGATTATGCACCAGATCTGACCTGTCGGAGGAAGCAAGCATGCTTGACGTTTTCAAGAAATTACTCAAGAACGGGAACAGTGCTCAGTCCCCAAAGGCATATGCCGGCCGGAACCGCATCATGGTGGCCACCTGCGCCCTGCTCCTGGAGATGGCGGCCATCGACGGCGAGTTCAGCAGCGAAGAGCAGGATGTCATCCTCGCCGCACTGACGTCCACCTACGGCATGAACGGCGAAGATGCGCAGTCCATCATGGAATCGGCCCGAGAAGAGCTCAAGGGCAGCATCGACCTGTGGAGCTTTGCCAGGATCATCAACAGTGAATACTCCGAGGAAGAGAAGATCCGTGTGATCGAGACCGTCTGGAAGGTCATCTATGCGGACGGCAGGCTCGACGGGCACGAAGACCACCTTGTGCACCGGCTCGCGGACCTGCTGCGCCTGTCCCACGGCCAGCTCATCGATGCCAAGCTGCGGGTGAAGAATAGTTAGCCTGGTTTCTTCCCCAAGATGGACCAGTACAGATTGACACCGCCGATGGTGAAGTACTCGATGTCCTCGATCTCGCACCCCGCACCCTTCACCAGGCCCGGGTAGTCCCACACCGGGTGGAACACCGCCTCGGTAGTGGTGCTGTAGAATGTTATGGCAAAATACCAGTTCAGCTTCTGCACGATCCCACGCCACCCCTGACCGGGCAGCACGAATTCACCCACCACAAAATGGCCGCCGGGCTTCACCAGGGTGCCGAGATGGTTCGCCACCTCCCTGACCCGGGTCTCGGAAAAGACGTTGAGGAAGAAATTGGCGATGACCATGTCGAATTGACCCGCCTCGCGGACATTGAAGATATCGTCGTGGACAACCCGGATTTCCACAGGAGGATTTTCCCGTTCTATGCGTCTGCGGAAATGCTTCAGCATGGTCTCCGACAGGTCCACGGCCGTCACCTCCACACCGCGCCCGCTCGCCTCGACGGCCTCGGTCCCGTGGCCGACGCCGGCAATGAGCACCCGGTCTCCTGGTTTGAGGTGCTTGAGCATGGCGGTCTTGCACCTCGGGATGCGCCCCAGGCTGTAGACATTTCCGGTGAACTCGTACTGAAACCCAACCAGCCAGTACCCGTCCTTCATTGCATGGTCCCTCCGTCGTGACAGCATTCCAGTATCCCGGGCAGCATAGGAGATAACGATCCTGCATGTCAAAGTGTAAATCACCGGTGCATGTCCTCATTGCATTGATAACCTCAGGTGATTATTCATTAAGGAAGATGGAGGCCATGATCCATGAAGAACCGGGATGATCTTGAACGGGTCGAACGGGATCTCAAAAAACGGAGACGGAAGATCGGGGATCCGGGAGCCCCCCGGAAGGCGGAGGAGCGCCTGCAGGAATCCGAGAAGAAGTACCGCACCATCTTCGAGAACACGGGCACAGCCACCATCCTCATCGATGAGAACACCACCATCGCCATGGCCAATACTGAATTCGCCAAGCTCACGGGTTATTCCCGCAGGGCACTGGAAGGAAAGATGAGCTGGGTCGAGTTCATCCATGAGGATGACCGCTCCCGCATGGTGGACTACCACTACCGGCGCCGCCTCGACGCAAAGGCCGCCCCGCGGAACTATGAGTGCCGCTTCATCAACCGGTACGGCAGGACCCTGGTGTGCTACCTTACTGTGGCCGTGCTTCCCGGAACCCCGCAGAGCGTGGCCTCGTTCATGGACTTGACCGACATGATGGAGACAAGGGAAGCCCTTAAGGCCAGTGAAGAGCGGTACCGCCAGCTCGTGGAGACCATGAGCGACGGGTTGGGGGTCCAGGACGAACACGGCATCATCACCTACGTGAACGAGCGGATCTGCGAGATGCTGGGCTATGGCCGCGACGAGCTCATCGGCAGGCCCGCATTCGACCTGCTCGCCGAGGCGTCCAGAGGCGTCTGGATCGACGAGATGGTCAGGAGGAAGTCCCACCGCACCGAGCCCTACGAGGTGGCATGGCACAACCGCAGGGGCGAGATCATCCACACCCTGGTATCGCCCAGGGCCGTTCGCAACGCCCAGGGCCGCTTCGTCGGAAGCTTTGCCGTGTTCACCGACATCACGAGCAGGAAGAAGGCAGAGGAGGCATTGAAGCGCTCCGAGGAGATGTTCGCCAGGGCCTTCCGGTCGAGCCCGGACGCCATCACCATCACCATCCTCGAGAACGGCCTCTTCCTCGACGTGAACGACAGCTTCCTGAGGATCACCGGATACACCAGGGACGAGGCCATCGGCCACACCTCCATCGAGCTCGGCATCTGGCCTTCGCCGGAATTCCGCCGGGAGGTCATGGCGCAGCTCGCCGGGAAGGGCTCCATCAAGGACCTGGAGGTTGACTTCCGCACCAAATCGGGCGACCTGCGCAGGATCGTGTATGCCGCGGAGCCCATCGAGCTACAGGGCCGGCCCTGCCTCATCTCGGTCTTCGCCGACGTCACCGAGCAGCGGCACCTGGAACGCGAGATCCTGGAGATCGGCGAGCGCGAGCGGCAGAAGATCGGCCAGGACCTGCACGACGACCTCCAGCAGCACCTCATCGGCACCGAGGCCCTGGCCCTTTCCCTGGAGAACCGCCTCGCCGCCGGGTCACGGGATGAGGCGGCCCAGGCACACGACATCACGGGCCTCATCCGCGAGGCCATCGCCAAGACCAGGGCCATAGCCAGAGGCCTGAGCCCCCTGTACATCGACGAAGAGGCCCTTATCACCGCCATACGCGACCTGGCAGGCCAGGTCGAAGCTATTTTCGGCGTCTCCTTCCGGCTCGATGTGGGCAGGGATGTCCATGTGAAGGACAACGCCACGGCCGTCCACATCTACCGCATCATCCAGGAGGCGGTGAACAACGCCGTCCGCCACGGCAGGGCCGGGCGCATCACCATCTCCCTCAAGACGAAACGGTGCAGGCTCGCTCTGACCATCACCGACAACGGCTCGGGGATTCCGGACGACGTCAGGAAGGGCACGGGCATGGGTCTGAGCATCATGCGCCACCGCGCCAAGATGATCGGCGCACGGATCGATATACGGAAAAACCAGAAGGGAGGCACCTCGGTCATATGTCAGCTCGATCAAGGATCATGATCGTCGACGATCATCCAATCTTCCGCAAGGGGCTCGCCCAGCTCATCGGCGAGGAACCGGACATGGAGGTGTGCGGCGAGGCTGAAGACGTGCCGGGCGCCAAGAGGCTCTTTTCCCAGCTCCGGCCCGACATGGCGGTGATCGACCTCGGCCTGAAGGGGGCGAGCGGTCTGGAGCTCATCCGGTACATCCACGACCTCTCGCCGTCCTGCCCGGTGCTGGTGCTGTCCATGTACGACGAAACCGTGTACGCCGAGCGGGTCCTGAAGGCGGGGGCCAGGGGTTACATCATGAAGCAGGAGATGACCGCCAAGGTGACCACGGCCATCCGTCAGGTCCTCAAGGGCAGGATGTTCTTCAGCGAGGACATCGTGGAAGGCTTCCTCGGCAGGATGTCGCGGGACGGCGAGGCCGGCCCCCCGGACCCGGTGTCCCTGCTCTCCGACCGGGAGCTGGAGGTCTTCACCCTCATCGGGAAGGGCCTGGGAAGGGCGGAAATGGCCGGCATGCTCAACGTGAGCATCAAGACCATCGGCACCTACCGGGAGAAGATCAAGGAGAAGCTCCGCATCAGGACCTCGCCCGAGCTGGCCAGGCGCGCCGTGGAGTGGGTCAGGTCGCAGGAGGGGTAAGATCCTGCCGAGCATTGATGTACGGCATATAAAACCTAACCTGCTCGAGAAGTGAAGTTCGGTGGGGCCAATGAAAAAACCCTGAATTTAATCCCGTGAGGTTGAGGAGACTGCCGATCCTCAGTCCGTTCAACCCTCCTCCCCCTAGGCGTTTTACCTATCCTCCTTCGGGCATATCACCCTCCCCACTTCCGTCCTCATGCCGATTTTCGAAAAACCCGGCCTGCCGTAGAGGATAATCAAGAGATCCTATACGGAGGTGGCTCATGAAGTACAGAGAGGAGTATCAGAGGAAACTGGTCTCCGCCGAGACCGCTGCTGCGGTGGTGAAGTCCGGCGACTGGGTGGACTACGGTCACTTCGCCTGCGCGCCCACTTTCCTGGATGCGGCGCTGGCACAAAGGGTCCACGAACTCCATGACGTGAAAATCCGGGCTCTGACCTTCCCGGGCATGGCAGCCGTGGCCACGGCCGACCCCCTCCAGGAACACTTCGTCTACAACAACTGGCACTTCGGGGGCGGCGACCGCATGCTCCACGACAAGGGTCTGTGCAGCTACATTCCCCTGCTCTACCATGAGGGACCGACGCTCTACGGCCTCATCGACTCCGACGTGTTCATGGTGAAGACAGCCCCCATGGACGGGGGCGGTTACTTCAACTTCGGACCCTCCAACTCCATCTCCAAGCACATCGCGGACCGTGCGAAGACCGTCATCGTGGAGGTGAACGCCAACGTCCCCTACTGCTACGGCGGACTCAACGAGGCCGTCCACATCTCGGAGGTTGACTACATCGTGGAGTCGGACAACAAGCCCCTGGTGCAGACCAAGGAACCCCTGGTCAGCGACGTGGACAGGGATATCGCGCGCCTCATCGTGCAGGAGATCCCGGATGGAGCATGCCTTCAGCTGGGCATCGGGGCCATGCCCAACGCGGTGGGCAAGCTCATCGCGGAAAGCGACCTGAAGGACCTGGGCGTGCACACCGAGATGCTCGTGGACTCGTACGTGAACATGTACGAGGCGGGCAGGATCACGAACATGCGCAAGCAGCGGGACCGGGGCAGGATGGTGTACACCTTCGCACTCGGCACCCAGAGACTCTACGACTTCATCGACCACAACGCACGCTGCGCCTCCTACTCGGTGGACTACACGAACAACCCCGAGCACATCAGGACCAACGACAACATGATCGCCATCAACAACGCCGTGGAGGTGGACCTGTACGGACAGGTCTCCTCCGAGTCGTCGGGTACCCGCCAGATCTCCGGAACGGGGGGTCAGTTCGACTACATCTTCGGCGCCTTCCATTCCAGGGGCGGCAAGTCCTTCATCTGCCTGTCCTCCACCAAGACCGACCGGAACGGTACGGTGAGGTCTCGCATCCGGCCCATGCTCGATCCCGGCTCCATCGTGACCGTGCCCAGGACCATCGTGCACTACGTGGTTACCGAGTACGGCAAGGCCATGCTCAAGGGCAAGAGCACCTGGGAAAGGGCCGAGGCCCTCATCGGCATCTCCCACCCTGCGTTCAGGGACGAGCTCGTCGAAGAGGCGGAGCGCATGGGCATCTGGAGGAGGTCGCAGCGCCTGGCGGCTTAGAGGCGATCCGGGAGCATGCCGGGCGAGGTATCGTAGACATTCTGCATGGCCCCGTACCATCCGGCCATGCAGAATCCTCTCCGGACGAGCCGTCAGACTGATCCGAAGGTAAACAGTCTTCATACGCAACGCATGGTTTTCAAACGAACTTCTCCCCACAGTTACGTTACCTTAAAAATCCACATTTTCACCACACTGTCACCACATTCCTCAGGTAATGATCATCCCAGATCAAGCGTAAAGGAGTATTCTCGATGAAAAACGCGAGCACCATGAGGAAATGGGCCACACCGTTCATAGTCGGAGCTTTCGCCCTGTCTGCCGTTACCGGCATCATGCTCTTTTTCAAAGTGAACGTCGGTATGATCAAACCAGTGCACGAATGGCTGAGCTGGCTGCTGGTGATCGGGACAATCTTTCACCTCGCGGCCAACTGGAAGTTCCTTATCCAGTGCATCTCGAGCCCCCTCGGGAAGGGTATCATAGGGGTGTTTCTCCTGGTTCTCTGTGCCTCCTTCATCCCGCACAGCGACAAGCAGGGCGGCCCTCCATCCGCAAGGATATCGGATCTCATGGGCCGTACGTCTCTGTCCTCCATGGCGCAGGTCGCCGGTCACGAACCTGATGAAATGGTGGCCATGCTACGGGAGCAGGGCGTGAAGATAGACGGACAAGAACAGAGCATCGGAGACATAGCGCGGATGAACGGGAAGCCGACCGCCTCTATCCTGGACATGATATTCTGACGGCAAATCGGAAGGCAGGGAAGGTCTGCCCGGCCTTCCCCGCCGGTCCGGGATATGGCATGCCGTCCGTCTTTACATGAAAGGTTGTACAAAGGCGGCACATGCACTATATCTTCCTGATCACGGAGGATCAGGATGAAGAAACGTGCGGACTTCGAGCACCTCACCCCCGAGGTGCTCCTCGATGTGGTGGAGGAGGCCCTGGGTGTCCGGATGACCGGGCTGACCATCCCTCTGCCGAGCTATATCAACCGGGTCTACGAGCTGCAGACCCGTGCGGGCGAACGCGTCATCGCCAAGTTCTACCGGCCGGGCCGCTGGTCGAAGGAGGCCATCGAGGACGAACACCGCTTCCTCGCCGACTGCGCCGAGGCGGAGATCCCGGTCGTCTCCCCCCTGAGGCTGCCGGACGGAGAGACCCTGGGCAATGCCGACGGCACCTTCTTCGCGCTTTTCCCCAAACGCTCCGGCCGCGTGTTCGAGCTGAACAGCGATGAAGACTGGACCCGCATGGGCAGCCTCCTCGGCCGCATCCACCTCGCGGGATCACACCGCAGGAGTCGGGACAGGATCACCCTCCACCCACAGCGCTCCACCCGGGCGGATCTCGATTTCATCATCAGGGGCGGCTTCGTCACCCCCGAACACCGATCCGCCTTCGAAGACCTCTCGTCGAAGATCGTGGAGAGGATATCCGGGCTTTTCGAGGGAACGGAGTTCATCCGCGTCCACGGAGACTTCCACCGGGGCAACCTCCTCGACCGTCCGGGCGAGGGTCTCATGGTCATTGACTTCGACGACATGATGGAGGGCCCGCCGGTCCACGACCTGTGGCTGCTCCTGCCGGACCATGCAGGCAGATCGCGCCGCGAGATCGACCTCATCCTGTCCGGGTACGAGCAGTTCCGGGAATTCGACTACACCTCGCTGCGGCTCATCGAATGCCTGAGGTTCATGCGCATCGTGTATTACCTCGCCTGGTGCGCCCGGCAGGCAGAGGACTACGACTTCAGGACCAACCACCCCGACTGGGGCGGCGATACCTTCTGGCAGAAGGAACTCCTGGACATGGGACACCAGTTCCAGGTCATCATGGAGCACAAGGTCGCCTGGGAGGAAGGCAGATTCTTCGGGCAATGAACGCCTGTGACGCCTGCCCATGCGGTCAGACACCAAGATATGCGAAGGGACACCTGCGTTCAGGTGTCCCTTCGGTGAACTCGTCTTCTCAGGGCCGGGACTAGTAGCGCCGTCCGCCTCCGCCACCACCGCCGGGACGCCGTCCACCGCCGCCACCACCGGGCCTCCGGTCTCCGCCGCCACCGCCGCCGAACCTCCTGCCGCCTCCGCCGCGGTTATCCTCACGGGGACGGGCTTCATTGACATTGATGGCCCTGCCCTTCAGATCCTTGCCGTTCAGACCGGAAATGGCGGCCTGACCGGCCTCTTTGGACGGCATCTCAACAAAGCCGAATCCGCGGGAATCCCCAGTGAATTTATCGCGGATCACATTTGCCGATGTCACTTCTCCGAATGCCTGGAACGCCTGCTGCAGATCCTCGTTGGTAACATCGCGTGACAGATTTCCTACAAAGATATTCATGTGCTACCTCCAAAATAGTGTGTAAAGCGTAGTGAGCTTCGCCGGGAGTCTACAGGGCGTTCCTGTGGTCGGAAAATTGTGAGGCTTCCTTCGAAGACATCCTTGTACTCTTATACTCCTCAAAGTGCCGGGAAACAAGACCCTCCCTCCATCGGAACGAAAAAAATCATCCGTGGCCGGCCCACAGGGGCAGCAATCCACCCAGCCGTACCATGAGGGACTCGGGAACGGCATCGTTGGCCGCCTCCAGGGTAATTTCGGGCACACCGCCGAAGACCTCGCAGGCGCGGAGGATGATCCGGTCGTCCCAGATGGTGTTCAGGTCGTCCTTGACGAGCGTCTCCGAGGCGAACGCAGATCCCAGGCCGCCGAGCCAGTTGGTTACCAGGTGGTTGGCCAATCTGGGCACCACCCTGGAGGTGTCCAGGTAGGTATTCCTCCGGGACTCAGGGATGGAGCGTCTGCTCTCCAGGAGCCAGGCCAGCGAGACCATGTCATGGGCCACCACCGACTCCGATGCGATGACCAAGCCGGTCTCCGGTTCGTAGACATACCCCTCGTCGGGTCCGAAGGTGGTGAGCACTTTGTCCGCCGCAGACAGGACGATACGCTGCTTGTCCCTCAGGGTTCCCACGGTGTTACCCTCTGCGGTCTTTTCCTGGAGGGTGGCGGCATCCCGGTGATATTCCAGTCGCGTATCGTGGCGCCAGTACCCGACTGCGGCCTTCAGACCGAGCGTGCTGCCGGCGAGGAAATGGCGTCCGCACCGGGGTATGAGGACGATGTGCTGCACGTCCCTGAGGATGTTCGGCATCATGATGCCCCGCTTCCAGTGTGCCCCGGCCGTCGGCATGTCTTCATAGAAAGCTTCCCATCCCGCCTCCTCGAACGGGTGGATCTCGGCGCCCGCCGCCCGGACGGCATCCGCGAGGCCCGAAGCCTCCATCAGCTTACGGGTGCTTCCGGAGAGCGAATCCCGAGAGAACCGCACATGCATAACCCCGGACATGTCCCCCACGATCACCCTTCCGGCACCCTTCTCCTTCAAGAGCCCGATCATGGCGGCAACAGCGGCGGGGCTGGTGGTCGCCGGGTAGGGATTGCCCGAGTTGACCACCGGCTTGATGAATACGGCATCACCCCTTGCAAGCCAGGAGAAGTCCGTCGCAGCCTCGACCGCTTCCCTGACCGCCTGCCCGATCTCCTGCCCGGAGGCCCCCCTGCCCTCACCGGCAAGCATAACCTTGACTCCGGGCCCCGGGGAGAGCTTCCTGCCTTCGACCGGGGGCTGGGACGCCCCGGCCTCGCTGTTCAATGGGAACGCTGATAGAGCAGCGGCAGCTGCCGCCATCTTCAGGAATCTCCTCCGGTCCATGGTCACCTCCTCGGCAGGTTCATTGTTCATGGAAGACTCGGTGTATCTTATACCACGGAGTGCACCCGAGAGACACCCGGGTGTTTTCGGCATCGAGCCGACTCATTCTTCCGACAGTTTTCTGTCCATGGATCTCCCCGTCGGATATAAGCATGAACCGCCATGAGTTGCCCGGTGGGATCCCAGAATTATATTATCAGTATACCCAAGGAATGGAGTGACCCTCTTGTTTGAAAGGATGGGGGAAAGCCCCCCTTTTGACTTTCCGATTACGGGTACCCCGAAAAAGAAGGAATCCATGGTCCGACACGATACGATCATCAGGAGTATGTGTCTCGGCGTTATCCTTGTCACCCTTGTCTTCCCGGGACACCTGTCGGCATCGACAGATCCCGGTATTGCCCGTGGACAAAGGAACAAACCCCTCGTCGTGGGTGGAGACCGCGATTATCCCCCATATGAATATCTCGACGAGAGAGGGAGACCGTCAGGGTACAACGTCGATCTCATCCGTGCAGTGGCCCAGGTCATGGGTATGAACATAGAGATCAGGCTCGGCCCCTGGGCGCAGGTCCGGAATGCCCTGGAGACCGGAAAGATCGACATGATTGAAGGGATGTTCTCATCGCCGGAACGAATGAACTATGTGGACTTTTCGGTACCCCATACGATCATCCACCATGCCGTGTTCATCCGCAAAGAGGGCATCCGGATCGAGGCGCTGGAAGACCTGAAGGGCAAGGAGATCATCGTCCAGAAAGGCGATATCATGCACGACTATGTCCTTGCAAAAGGCCTTTCCACGCGAGTCGTGCTGGTGGAGAGCCCGGTAGAGGCACTGAGGATACTCTCCTCGGGCAGACATGACTGCGCCCTTCTGCTGGAGTCGCAGGGCCTCTTCCTGGCACATAAATACCGGCTTTCGAATATCACGACCACCGGACCGCCTTTCGCCCCTGACGAATACTGTTTCGCCGTGAAGAAGGGAAACGATCGGCTCCTGGCCCAACTGAACCAGGGCATCGGCATCATCAAGGCAACGGGCCGGTACAACGAGATCCATGACAAATGGATGGGTACCCTGCAGACCGGGGGCATATCCGCCGACGAGGCTTTCCGGTGGGTCGCATTTGTCGTAGGTCCGCTGATTCTCCTCCTTGTGGCTGTTGTCCTGTGGTCCTGGTCGCTACGCTCACAGGTACGCCGGCGGACGGATCAATTATCAGAGGAGCTGGCCGAGAGGAAGCAGGCCGAGGAGGCACTCCGGCAGAGCGAGGCTAAGTTCCGTTTCCTGACGGAAAAGATGAATGACGTCATCTGGACCGCTGACATGGATTTCCGCGTAACCTATGTCAGCCCCTCCATCGAGAAGGCCCTCGGCTTCACCCCCGAAGAACGGCTGAACCAACAGGTCGCCGAGACCATGACCCCCGAGTCGTACGCCCGGGCGCTGCAACTCCTCACAGCAGAGATCGAGAGGGAGCAGGACCCGACGGCGGACCCCGAGAGAACGGTCAAGCTGGACATCGAGTACTACCACAAGAGCGGCTCCACCGTGTGGATGGAAAACGTCATCAGTGCCATCCGCGACGATGGGGGCACCATCATCGGGATACACGGCGTATCCCGCGACATCACCGAACGGAAGCAGGCCGACCTGGAGAGGAAGAGGCTCGAGTCGCAGCTCTCGCAGGCCCAGAAGATGGAATCCATCGGCACCCTTGCCGGAGGTATCGCCCATGACTTCAACAACATCCTCTCGGCCATCATCGGTTATACAGAGCTTGCCCTGGATGATTCCTCCGATCCGGTCAAGGTTCAGCGCGGGCTCAAGGAGGTGCTCAAGGCGGGGGAACGGGCCAGGGGCCTGGTGAAGCAGATCCTTACCTTCAGCAGAAAGACCGATGCCGACTACTCACCGCTGGTGCTTCGCACCGTCATCAAGGAATCGCTCAGGATGCTGCGCTCGGTCATGCCCACCACCATCGAGATCCGCCAGAATCTCATCGATTCAGGATTGGTCATGGCGGATCCTACCCAGATCCACCAGGTGATGATAAACCTCTGCACCAATGCCGTCCATGCCATGGATGAAACAGGGGGGGTGCTGATGGTCGAGCTGAAGCGGGAGTCCCTCGAGGAGGAGGCCTCGGGCGGTCTGGGCCTGCACCCTGGTTCCTACCTGAGGATCACGGTGCAGGATACGGGTCACGGCATGACTCCCGAGGTCATGGAGCGGATCTTCGATCCGTACTTCACCACCAAGGCTACCGGCCAAGGCACAGGCCTGGGCCTGGCGGTGGTCCATGGGATCGTGAAAAGTCATGGGGGGGCCATCACCTGTTCCAGCGTACCCGGGTACGGAACCACCTTCCACCTATATCTTCCGGAGATCGAACCCGGTAGAAACGAGGAAAAAGTCCCGGATGGAAGATCCCTGCAGACAGGAACGGAACGCATCCTCATGGTGGATGATGAACCAACCCTGGCAGATCTGGTGGAGAAGATGCTCGGCGGACTGGGTTATTCGGTCACGTCGAGGACCAGCAGTGAGGAGGCACTGGAGCTTTTCCGGAAAGATCCGGATCGCTTCGACCTGGTGATCTCGGACATGACGATGCCGGGCCTGACGGGTGACCGTCTGGCCCAGAGGCTCCTGGAGATCAGGCGCGACATCCCGATCATCCTGTGTACGGGGTACAGCGAGCGTATCACGGAAGAGCGGGCGAAATCGATCGGCATCAGAAAGTTCATCCTCAAGCCGCTGACGAGGGACAGCCTGGCGGAAGCCGTCCGCAGCGTTCTCGACCGGAGGTGATGCACCCCACCCCCTTGGATACCCTTCATCCCGGGGATTCAACGACACTGGATATCTCATGCATACCATGCTATGTTTTATCTACCGGAAGATATGGACAGAACCAACCTCAACCGAATCATCATCGTGCTGATCGTCGTCCTGATCACTGCCGTGTTCTTTGCCATGATCCGCCAGTTCGTCATGGCCATCGTGCTGGCGGGCATCTTCTCGGCCATGGCCCAGCCCGTGTACAGGCGCATAGAACAGTGGCTCGGGGGCCGTTCGAACCTGGCGTCGCTGGCCACCATCGTCTTCATATTCCTCATCTTCCTTGTTCCCCTGGTCGGGATCCTGGGGATCGTTGCAGGCCAGGCCATCAAGATCAGCCAGTCCGTGAGGCCCTTCATCGACCAGTGGATGAACACGCCCTCGGCCTTCAGCGATCGTCTTCAGTCGCTGCCGTTCTACGGGAACCTTACCGCGTATCAGGGTCTCTTCCTGCAGAAAACGGGCGAGATGGTCTCCAGGGTAAGCACCTTTCTCTTCAACAGCGCGTCGTCCATCACCGTTTCCACCATCAACACCGTGTTCCTGTTCTTCGTATTCCTTTACACCATGTTCTTCTTTCTCAAGGAAGGCCGGGCGATCCTGGACAGATTCCTCTACTACATCCCGCTGCCCCGGAATGTGGAACAGCGCATCCTGGAGAGGTTCATCTCGGTCGCCAAGGCGGCCATCAAGGGGACCCTGGTCATCGGTATCATCCAGGGCAGCCTTGCCGGAGCCGCATTCTGGGTTGTAGGCATCGAGGGGGCGGCCTTCTGGGGGACCGTCATGACGGTCCTGTCCATCATCCCCGCAGTGGGATCCGCCATTATCTGGTTCCCGGCGGCGGTCATCCTGGCCTTCACCGGGAGCTACCTCAAGGCCGTCGGCCTGTTCGCATTCTGCAGCCTGCTGGTGGGGAGCGTGGACAACCTCGTGCGGCCGTGGCTCGTGGGCAGGGGCACTCAGCTGCACGAGCTCATGATCTTTTTCGGCACCCTGGGAGGGCTGAGCCTCTTCGGCCTTGTGGGATTCATCATAGGACCCATCGTGGCGGCCCTGTTCACCACCGTGTGGGACATCTATGCGGAAAATTTCTCAGACCTCCTCCCGGACATGCAGCCGGAAGACCGGGATGAGAGACGATCCTGAGGGCAACAAGGGGAACGTCTTTTTCCTGACCTGCCGATTCTGTCACGTTCACCTGAGATAAGAGGAAAGCACCAAGTGAACGTGACAGAACCGGCAGGCTATACAACCATACCCTGTCCGGGGGAGAAAATCGAGGCTCTACCGCAAGCCGGGGATCGAGAAGACGAAGCGGCTCCCCCTCTTCCCGTCGCTCTCCACGCGGATGGTGCCCCGGTGAGCTTCTACCGCCATCCTGCAGAACGTCAGGCCGAGGCCCGTCGAGTATCTCCTCCCGTCCCTCTTCCTGGTGATCTGGAAGAATTTGTCGAAAACGGCCTTGTGGAATTCCGGGGAAATGCCGGGACCCTGGTCCTGCACATGAAACTCCACCCCGCCGCCTGAGCGCTCAAAACCGACCTCCACCCGGCCCCCGTGGGGTGAATGCTGAACTGCATTGACCAGCAGGTTCTGCAGGATGCGCAGCAGGATGCCGCGGTCCCCGGTGAAAGGCTCGCCACCGCTTTCAGGGATGCACTCGGTGAGCTCGACTCCCCTGGCTCCGGCCATGCCGTGCAGGCGGACGACCGACTCGTGGATGAGCGCTGCGGGGTCGACCTTCTCGTAAACGAGGCTGAGGCAGCCTTCCTCGAGCCTGGTGATGTCGAGCAGGTCGGATATCATGCGGAACAGCGTGTCGCAGCCGGACTGGGCCGTCTGGACGAACTCGAGGTTGTCGCCCGTGTTCGTGTATGAGAGGATGTCGAGGTTCGCCACGATTTCCGAGAGAGGCCCCTTCAGGTCGTGGATGATCATGTTGAAGAGTTCGTTGCGGATCCTTTCCAGGTTCCTGAGCTCCACATTCTTCCTTTTGATGTCGGCCCTGCTGCGACGCAGGCGCTCCTCCATCTGCTGGTTCTCCACGGCGCTGATGACCTGGCCGGCAAGGGTCAGGAGGAACTCCTGTTCCTGGGCATTGAACGAGTCGTCATCCTTCCGGTCGGTGACGCTCAGTACGCCGATGACCCTGCTGCGGCTGATGATGGGGGCCAGGAGGAAGGCGTTCTTCTTGTAGTGGTCGTATCTCCGACGGAACCCGGTGTCTTCCGAACCCGGCCCCACGTAGAGTATCCTCCTGTTCCTGACCACCCATGCCGAGGGGGTATCCTCTTCGATGGACTGTCGGACACCCACCAGCGATGGGTTCGTCGACACGACGACCTCCAGGGTCCTCCTCCCGCGCAGCAGCATGATGGAGCCGCACTCGGTATTCATGCAGGCAAGGACCTCACCGAGAATACGCTTTAGTTTGCCCTCGAAGGTAAGGGATCTCCGGTGCGATATCTCCATGATCTTCAGGATGGTATGAGGAGTCTGCGGTGCCATGTCGCCCTCAGTTAGAGACACTGCTTGATGAGCTCCCGGGCTTCCCTGTTCCCCGGCTCGATCTTCTCCACCTTCTGGAGCACAAGGTCGGCTCGCGCGGTCTGGTTGAGGGATATGTAGACCTTGGCCACCTTCAGGAGCAGCTGAACATTCCCCGACTCCTTCCGTTCGATCTCCATCAGGTAAGGCATGGCCTTCTTCGATTCGCCTGAACGCACATAGGCATCTACGAGGTTGGACATGATATCGAACCGGTTGGGTATCTGCTGGAGGATGACGGAGTAGAGCTGTACGGCAAAGCCGTATTCACCCTTGGCCATACAGATGGATGCAATGTCTTCCCGCAGGGACAGTGGATCGTCGGCCAGGTCGATGATCTTGTTGAACACCTTTACCGCCTTGTTCGCCATACCTTTTTCCAGGAGGATCTTGCCGAAGTTCATTCCCCTTTCCAGGTGGCGGGGACTGATCTGCATGGCCCGCTCATAACACTTCGACGCATTGTCCATGTCCCCTTTCCCGAGGTAGAGATCCCCCAGGTAATGGAAGGCGAACACATCCATATCGTTCATGCCGGCGGCCTTGAGAAACCACTTCTCCGCCTGATCCATATCGCCCTTCTTGAAGTGGAGGTACCCGAGTTCCCGCACGGGTCTCGACGAGGACGGGCTGGCATCCATGGCCAGGATGGCCTCCTGTATGGCCTTGTCGAAATCTCCGTTCTCCTCGAGATCACGCGCACGCTTCAGGTGATACTGCATGGGCGGAGGATTGTTCGCCCGGTTGATGACCATGAGCACCCTCTCTTCCAGGGCCTTCACGGTAATGGGTTTCAGGATGTAGGCATCGATATCCGATTCGGCGGCCTCGGCCACGATCTCCCGGTTCGCCTCTGCCGTCACCATCACCACCGGAAGGTCACGAAGCTTCCGGTCGTCCCTGATACGGCCCAGGAGCTCGACCCCGGTCATGACCGGCATATTCCAGTCCACGATGGCCATATCGATGCGATCCTTTCCCTCGAGTATCTTCCACGCCTCCTGCCCGTCATGGGCATAGAAGAACTGGTCGCCGATGTTGAGAACCTTGAACATGCTCCTGATGGACTTGCACATGTTCTCCATGTCGTCCACGATGAGGATGTTCATGTGTTGCATGTCTACCATACGTACGACCTCTTACCGTCACGATGGAATGTGGGTTGACCTTCTATCTCTACGTCAGTTTTCCGGAAAACATTAATCCCGGACAGGAACCGAAAGCAGGCATGATATTAATGGCTTCTACTTGGTTTTGTGCATCACCGGCGACCCCCGGGAGAACACCCTGATCCGCTCATGTTCAGACGTTTTCATGGATCGGATTGATACCTCCCATGGCCTCGGTGAATCTGTTCATAAGTCTTTCGGTAATGATGAAGGGGATGTCCGGACACCTCGTGAACCGGAGCCGGTAACCTTTCATGATCCTTCCATGAAACCGCTCGGCACGTATCTCCGACCAGGGGATCAAGAGAGGCGGGTGTGCAATCCTTAAGGGGAAGGCCACCGAGATATGGAGACCTCCCTGTCCCGGTCCGAAGGCAAGGCAGTTGTTGTAGCCCATCATCCACCTCAGTGAGGCGCTCTGGAACCGGAATGTGCGGCCCTGATAGGGTGTTGACTCGCGGTAATGGGCCGCCAGTGCGGACCACCCCCCGATACGCGAGATGGCATACATGGCCGCGAACCAGAGGATGACGAAGAGAAACAGCAGGTAGTACTCAGGAATCCCGTTCATGATCCGTCTCTCCTCCCCGAAGACATCCATACGCGATGGAGGCATGTCCATGCAAGCGCCTCCTCCGGACCGGTCAGGTTCCTTATTTCCTCGCCGACCGAAAGGATGTACAAAGGTCTCCGGGTATGCATACCGGAATGAAGATCCTCATGGCAGTCCTTGTCCTGGCCGTGCTCGTGTCCACAGGGTATCTCGTCCTCTCGGCATTGGAGGCGAGCGGGGCGGGGCACGGCCTTGTCAGGTACTTCGCACGGCTGGGCATCGGAGTGGACCTGCGGGCGGTTATCCTGGCCGTGGGCCTCATCCCCCTCGCCTGGCTCGTGGGGTTCATCATCAGGACATGGTCGGTGAAGTGAAGTTGTCAATTTTCACGCTTATGTCCTGGTTGGTAGTGAGACATCATCCTGGGAAGAGTTGAGGATAAGGTTTCTGCAGCGCCTGCGGCGCTGGCCTCCCCATTGTGTGCATCCCGGGTGAAAAACACGGGATGCACACAATGGGGAGGTTCATATCTATCCGGGCACTGGATAATGATGAGGAGACTCGGTTCTGGCTCCGCACCTCTCACTGCTGCACCACGGTGAACTTCCTCGCCCTGAGCTCTTCCAGCAGGCCATCCCCGCCCACCAGATGTCCTGCCCCCACCACGACGAACACGTCCCCCTCCTGGGTGAGGAGGGTGCCGATCCGTTCGGCCCAGGCCTTGTTCCGCTCGGCAAAGAGCTTCTTCTCGATGCCGGGGAAACCCTCCAGGCTCTTCTTGAGCAGGGTCTCCATGCGCCGAGCGTCACCCAGCTCCCAGGCCCGCACCATGTCGTCGGAGTACTTCTCCACCATGTCCAGTTCATCGAGGGCCTGTCTGAGGATATCCTCATCCCTGCCTGAAGAGGCCTCGGAGAGCATCTCCATCTGGCGGACCGCGGTCTCGAGATAGATCATCCGCTTCCCGTCCGAGAGGGCCTTCCGGTAGAAATGGGTGTCGACGCCGTCCTGAGCGGAGAAGCCGAGCCTCTTGAGCTCGAGGGTGGCTATGGAGAATGCCGCGAGCCAGGGTCTGAATCGTTCGAAGCGGTCCATGTCGATTTTGCCGGCCTCGACCCTCTTCCTGAGCCGCGCATACGTGGCCGGGGAGACCGCCTTTTTCAGGGTCATGTCGTCTGGATACGTGCCCAGCCTGAGCATGGTCTCCCGGAGCTCGTCCTGGTCGACCACTGAGGGGTCCGCTTCGAGGAGCACCTGCGGGCAGGACCGGTATGCCTTCTCGATCCTGGCGTCCAGCGGGTAGGCGACTTTTTTCAACGCGTGCAGGGAGCCCAGGATGTAGGCCCGGGACGCGGGCCCCTGGACGGACCACATGAACACGGGGTGCTCTCGCGCGCCCCCGGTCTGTGCGGGGAGGACGTCACCGGGCACGGCCAGAAGGACGACAATCACGGCCATGGCCGGTATCGCCGCATGGCGGAAAAAGGTCATGGTGTCCACCTCCGATGAGTGGGGGAGCGCGTCCGTCAGTCCTTCCCGTTGGGGCACATGACGATGTTGCCGGCGCTCTCGGACTGGAGCACGGTCGTCCCGGGCTCCACATCGTGGTCGAGCCAGACGTTGCCTCCGATGACGGACCCCCTGCCGATGCGGACCCGGCCGAGGATCGTAGTCCCGGAATAAATGATCACGTCATCTTCCACGATGGGGTGGCGGGGGATGCCCTTGACCAGCCTGCCGGCATCGTCCTTGGGGAAGCTCTTGGCGCCGAGCGTCACGCCCTGGTAGAGCCTCACGTTGCGGCCGATCTCGCAGGTCTCTCCAATGACCGTCCCGGTGCCGTGGTCGATGAAGAAGCGTTCGCCGATGGCGGCCCCGGGATGGATGTCGATGCCCGTGGCCGAGTGGGCCATCTCGGTGATGATCCTGGGGATGATCTCGACGCCGAGCAGGTAAAGCTCGTGGGCGATACGGAAGTTGGTCATGGTCTTGATGCTGGGGTAGCAGAAGATGGTCTCGCTGGTGCTCTTGGCCGCCGGGTCGCCCTCGAAGGCCGCCATGACGTCGGTGGCGAGCAGCCTCCTGATCTTCGGGACGGTGGCGATGAACTTACGGGACAGGAGCTTTGACCTGTCCTCGCACTCGATGCAGGAGGCCCGGTCGGTCTTCTCGCACGAGAAGCCGAAACCCCGCTTGATCTGCTCGGCCAGGAGGCGCTCCACCCGCTCCAGGTGGCTCCCCACGATGTAGGGCATGGTGGCGGGCGCCATCTCGGAGTCGCTGAAGTAGGCCGGGAAAAGCACCATGCGCAGGCGCTCCACGATCTCGGTGAGCACCTCCAGCGAGGGCATGACCCCCTCCAGGGTGGGGCGGTGGTACACCACCTCGTACGAATCAGGCCTGCAGAGCTCCTCCACCACGGCCTGTATGATCTTTTCCTCGGGTACCTCGACCTGTGCCTGCTGTTCCATGGAGACGCCTCTCTTTTCGGTTACTCAATGATGACTGCCCTTTACGATAGGGGATGATTCCGGCCTGCTCATCACTCACATCCCGCATCAGACCTGCTCAGGGAAGAGCTCCGTGCTCAGGTAGCGCTCACCCGTGTCGCACACGATGAAAACCACGAGCTTCCCGGTGTTCTCGGGCCTCTTCGCCACCTCCACGGCGGCGTGGGCGATGGCCCCCGAAGAGATGCCGCACAGGATCCCTTCCTTGCGGATGAGCCTGCCCGCCATGGTGACGGCCTGGTCGTTGGTGACCGGGAAGACCTCGTCCACGAGGTCGCGCCGGAACACCTCGGGTACGAACCCGGCCCCGATGCCCTGGATCTTGTGGGACCCCGGTTTGCCTCCCGAGAGCACCGGCGAGTCCGCCGGCTCCACGGCCACCACCTTCACCGACGGCCTGCGCTGTTTGATCACCGCGCTCACGCCCGTGATGGTCCCGCCCGTCCCCACCCCGGCGACGAAGACGTCAACCTGGCCGTCCGTGTCCCTCCAGATCTCCTCGGCGGTGGTACGTTCGTGGACCAGCGGATTCGCCGGGTTGGCGAACTGCATGGGCATGAAGGAATTCCTGTTCTCGTCAACGATCTCCCGGGCCTTCTCGATGGCGCCGCGCATCCCCAGGGCTGCGGGGGTAAGCACCACCCGGGCGCCGAGACCCTTCAGAAGCTTCCTCCGTTCTATGCTCATGCTCTCGGGCATGGTAAGGACGACCTTGTATCCCTTCACCGCACAGACGAACGCGAGCCCGATCCCCGTGTTGCCGCTCGTGGGCTCCACGATGAGGGTGTCCTTGTCGATAAGCCCCGCCTTCTCCGCCGCCTCGATCATGCTCATGCCGATGCGGTCCTTCACCGAGGAGCACGGGTTGTAGAACTCCAGCTTCCCTGCGACCCTGGCCACACATCCCTCGGTCACCCTGTTGAGCATCACGAGCGGGGTGTTGCCCACCAGCGCAATCATGTCGGCTGCAATGTTCATAAGACCGGTCCTCCCTCCATTGTACTGTCAACCCTTGCGGGGGAGATCCCCGCCTGGTTCGAGGCATCGCGGATCCGGCGTCCCTTACGTACCGGCGGGTGCGGTCGTCTCGGTATTGCAGAAGTGCTTGTTCTTGTAGAATTCCAGAAGCCGCTCCACCTCGTCCTTGCACTCGCCGCAGACCGTCCCCACCTTTGTCTTCTCCTGGAGCTCGTAGTAGGTCCGGGCGCCCTCCAGCACGGCGTCCTCGATCTCGTGGTCGGTCACGTTCATGCAGTTGCACACGACCCGCGCCTCTTCCCTGACCACCTTGTCATGGAGGCCGTTGCGTTCGTAGTAGTCGTTGATGGCCGCTCGCAGGGCCTTGTCACCGAGCACGCTGCAGTGGATCTTGTGCTCGGGCAGGCCGCCCAACTCCTTGTTGATGTCCTTGGGCGAGAGCCTGAACGCCTCTTCGATCTTCATGCCCTTGACCATCTCGGACATGATCGACGTGCTCGCGATGGCGCTGGCGCACCCGAAGGTCTTCCACTTGCAGTCGGTGATGACGCCCTTGTCCCTGTCCACCTTGATGGCCACGATCATCTGGTCGCCGCACTTGATGTTGCCGGTCAACCCGCGGCCGTCGGCCTGGAATGCCTCCTCGTCGGTGAGGATATTCTTGGGGTGCATGAAGTGTTCGAGCACCTTGTCCGTGTATACCCAGTTCAGCTTTTCCATCACTGTCTCCTTGCGTATGCGCTCGACATCTCCCTGATGCGGGCAATGACGTCGGGCAGCACCGTGAGCATCACATCCACGTCGTCGAAGGTGTTCTCGCGGCCCATGCTTATGCGGATGGAGCCGTGGGCGCACTCGGCGGGAAGGCCGGTGGCCAGGATCACGTGCGACGGGTCGAGTGATCCCGATGCACAGGCCGAGCCAGTGGACACCGCGATGCCCGCCAGGTCGAGGTAGAGAAGGATGGCTTCGCCCTCGGCCCCATCGAAGGACACATTCAGGGTCCCGGGCAGGGTGTCTACGGGGTGACCAATGAAATGTATGTCCGGGATCTTCTCGGCGATCCCTTTACGCAGGGCCTCCTTCATCCTCTTCAGGCGCTTCTCCTCCTCGTCCATCTCATGTCCGCGCATCTCTATGGCCTTACCCAGGGCGACGATGCCGATGGTGTTCTCGGTCCCGGCCCGCCTGCCCCTCTCCTGGTGCCCACCCCTGATGAGGGGGCAGAAGGGCGAGCCCTTTCTCACGTACACGGCCCCGACCCCCTTGGGACCGTATATCTTGTGCCCGGACAGGGTGAGAAAGTCCACGCCGAGGTCGTTCACATTCACCGGGACCTTTCCCACGGCCTGGACCGCATCGGTGTGGAGCAGCGTGCCCTTTTCGTGGCAGATCCGGGAGATCGCCCCGATGTCCTGGATGGTGCCGATCTCGTTGTTGGCCATCATCACGGAGACCAGTCCGGTCATGGGGGTGATGGACTGCTCCAGCTGACCCAGATCCACCTTGCCGTCACTGTCCACGTCGAGGTAGGTGACCTTGACGCCCTTCTCCATGAGGCACCGGGATGTCTCCAGGATGCAGGGGTGTTCGATCTTCGTGGTAATGAGCTCCTTGCCCGTGCACTCGTCGAAATCGCAGCCCCGACACTGGCAGGTGAGGATGGAGAGCACGGTGTTGTTGCCCTCTGACCCGCTCCCCACGAACATGATCTCGTCGGGCTTGGCACCGATGAAGCCCGCGACCATCTGCCGAGCTTCCTCCACATAGGTCCGCGCGTGCCTTCCGAAGCCGTGGAGGCTCGAGGGGTTCCCAAAGACGTCCAGGACTTCGGTGATCGCCTTCTTCACCTCGGGATGGAGCGGGGTGGTGGCGTTGTTGTCGAAGTAGATCATGCGCTTCTCCATGTGAGCCTCCGTGATCGTATCAGTACTGTAGGGTTATCTTTTGTTCTTTTCCAGGCTGCATGTCAATACGAAGGGCCTCATGCGGTTGGGAGAATCGCATGAGGCCCTTCTCGATGAAGAGGATAGGAGACGAAGGATAGGTGCTGCTCTTACTGACCGTCCCAGCCGGCAAGCCTGGCCCAGAGCCACCAGGCCGCGTAGGCCTTCATGTTGGCGTTGAGCGGCTCGGAGTGGGCCGAGGAGCATTCGTACCAGTCGTCACCCTCGACGTGGGAGTCCTGCCACTCCTGGGCCCAGTTGGCATCGGGATCGGTGTCACTGTAATAGTTGCATGCATCGTCCGCGTAGTGCGAGAGGAACTCGTTCCCGTCCGGGTCGTAGCTCTCGATGTCCGCGAAGTCATAGAGGACCCTGCCGCCCTCCCGGCAATACTCCCTGATCTGCTCGTTGCGCTGGTGCAGGTTGCCCTCGATCCCGGTCCCGTTCAGGTGGCCGGTCATGTACACGAAACGCACGTCCGGGTAGTCCGTCTCAAGGCCGTCCATGAGGGACAGGTAGGTCTCGATGTTCTCCTCGGTGGTGTCCGCCTGGCCGCACCAGGACCAGATGATCACGTTCACCTCCGGGTTGGCGTCCAGGTAGGTCCGGGTGGCCTCTGCCCATGCCTCGCGGTCCGGGTTGCCGAGGTCAGAGGCGCCCGAGAAGGGCGAGTCCCTCAGGTCCAGGGCCCCGCCGGTGCCGCCGCCGGCGTAGGCATAGAGGTCGCCCTTCCAGTCGGCGAGCCCGGTCATGCCCGTGGTGAGCTGGCTGCCGTGGGAGGTGTGGCCGTAGGCGATGTGGAGGTCCTCCTTGGCCTGGGTGATCCATGCCTCAGGAATGGCCTCCAGGTCGATGCAGGTGTGGTCGATGATCAGGGCATCGCTTTCGGTCTGCGACGAGGCCTCGGTCGTGGCGCTCACCTCGTCGGAGTTCGCGATGTCGCCGTCACCCACGAACGCGTACACGCGATAGGTATAGCTTGTCCCGGCATCGAGGCCCGTGTCCGGGTACGAGTCCTCGCCCGCTTCGAGCTCGGCCACCTCGGCGAAGTCGGTGCTTGAGGTCTTCCGCTCCACGCGGAAACCCTCCTCTCCGCCGGCCGTGTAGTCCCAGCTGAGGTCGATCCCGCCCGATGACACCACCTGCGCCGTCAGGACGATGGCCTCCAGGGTGGAAACCTCCACCTCTGTCGAGCAGACAATGTCCCCGGACGCACCCACAGCCCAGACCCGGTAGGCGTACCCGGTGCCAGCAGTGAGGCCGGTGTCCGTGTACGACAGGACCGATGCGCCCACCGTGGCGACCTCTTCATAGTCGCCGCCGGATTCGGACCGCTCGATGCGGTACCCGGTGACGTTATCTGAAGTGCCCTCCCACTCGAGGGTCACCTCGGAGGACAAGGCGGACAGGGCCTGCAGGGTGACGGAGGATTTGTCGGAAGAGCCGTCGGAGCTGTTGCAGGCGGTGATGAAGATGGCGATAGCGACCAGGAGTACCGGGATGAGGAAAGCCCTGATATGTGCGGTACGGGATGATTGCATCTCTTCTACCTCCTGTTTCAGGGAACTCGCGGGGTGTGCTTGGCATGCGGCCCTGAGGGTAATGAACAATATGTTACGTTAGACCTATCGGCCGGGGGAAGGCAAGAGTAAGGATTACATTTTTGATTTTGAGGGGATAGCGGTATGGTAATCGTGGGCGGGTGACCTCGAACCCTCATACAGGGGATGGGTCCCTGGATGTTTCATCCGGTAATCTCTCCGTATCTGATCTTCAAGAGAGCTTGAGTCACCGGAGTCGTCTTCCATGCGTTCCGTTAAGAGGTTACGATCGATTCATCGTTGCAATTTACGGCAATCAGTTTTACAATGATATTATAATGTTATATAATGCATATCAATTTGTTATCCTCCTCATTATAGAAACATTTTTCTTAACCGTGCCCGGCCTGGCATTCGATGATAACGCAGCGCAACCTCGGTCCCACGATATCGTGAAAACAACGGGCACCATATTGCCGAGAGCGGAACGACCCGGTCTTGCCGTATTGAGGTTCACAAACACCACGCCCAAGGAACGGGCGATTAATTTCCAGCCCTGGGAATACGGTATTGCCGCCCTGCTCATTACCGACCTGGAAGAAACCGCCATGTTCAACATCGTAGACCGGGAGAGGATCAATGACATCCTTAAGGAGATCAGGTTACAGAAATCCGGTCTTGTAGATCCGAACTCCGCTGTGGCCATCGGGAAATTGGTCGCTGCAAAATATATTCTCACAGGGACCTTCATGGAGATGAAAGGTCAACTGAAAATTTCCGGACAGGTATATTCCGTGGAGAAAGGCATCCAGCTGGGAGCAACTTCAGTCACCGGGAAAACAGAGAATTTTTTCCTTTTGGAGAAGGACCTCTTCACAAAAGTCACCCACATCATGGGGGTCGTGCTGGATGACGAAAAACAAAACAAGATACTGAACACCTTTGAGACGAAATCCGTATACGCATCACTGAAAAACTATGCCGGGGAAATTGCGTTGATGATGGCAGCCGAATTGAAGAAGGTGGGAAAGGCGGAGGAGTCGGACCGCCTTGAAAAGGATGCCAAACTGAAGTTCGAAGAGGCCTTGGAATACGATCCGGACTATGAACGGGCAAAGAGAAATCTCGTCAAGCTCGTGATGGCCATCCCCATGACGTTATGATGCAGCACGAGAGCTGAAGCACTGATGGATGAGATGCAATAAGCACGACCAGGAGTTATGAAATGAAAAAAACATACGGCATTATGTTTTTCCTTGTTATCTCCATGATTTTCCCCCTCGAGAAGGCGGAATCGGGAACGTTCTTCGTAGGGACAAAGTTCTGGTATGCCAGCTGGGACTCAGGGATCCTGGACTGGATGGGCAAGGAAATTTCCGCCCAGATGAATGCGAACGGCTGGGATGTCACGTCCGATGCGGAAAACGGGTCCGGTTACCTGGCCGGGCCTCTCCTCGGGTATCAGAGCACGGATGGACTGTGGTCCGTGAGCCTTGCCCCCATGGTGCTCAGCGACTTCTCGCAGGAGTTGGATCTTATGGTCGACCAGATAGGATTCACCTTTGATACCAAGGTGGATGTAACTCGCTACGATTATGATCTGGCCTTTGCCTATTCCCTCTCTCCCTTGAGAAGATGGAGCCCTTTCTTCGAATACTGCAGGGTATTCGCGGGATACAAGTATCAGGTCGTCAACATGGACATCATCGTCCGATCGAGTGGAGGCATCCCGACGGATGCACAGAAGACAGAGAACGACTACACGGTCAATATGCCGACAATCGGTCTTGGTGTGACCTATCCCGTGACTCATAAGATTGCCCTGGGGCTGCAGGGGGGATTAGGACTTGCCTTCTTCGACACCCCTGCGGATACGGACAGCTCAACCACCCTGAATGCCGAAGCAAGCCTGAGCCTTGTGCCGATGGATAAGATGATAATCCAGCTGGGGTACAGGTATCAGGAATGGAAATATAACCCTTCAGATCCTGAATATCCTGTGGATTCTTCATCCAAGGATGTCACCGCCGGACCGATACTGACAGCTGTCTATACCTTTTAGGACCCCCGGTACGCGTTTTCATTGTCATCACGGTAAACAGCGTTTATACTCCGATATGAAAGGATCTCCCATGAACGGCATCCTTGAAACACTGTCAGGGATGAAGACCGGCGGCAGACGACTCATCGGCTGCTTCCCCCTCTACCCGCCCCTCGAGCTCCTCCACTCCTTCGGGCTCACCCCCATCACCCTCTGGGGCATGAGGGATGCCGTCAGGGACTACGGCACCGGCGACCGCCACGTCCAGAACTATGCATGCCAGGTGGCCAGGGCGCTCACCGGGTTCGTCATAGACAACGGCCCGAGCCTCTTCGACGCCCTGTTCATGTACAACGCCTGCGACACGTTGCGGAACCTGCCCGAGATCGTCCATGCCGGCATCAGGGAGACCGGGGCCGACCTCCCCATTTTCCGCCTCCACGTGCCCGCGCTGAGCCCGGACCGCACCGGGGCGAAGGACTACCTGAGAGACCGTCTCCGCCTCCTCATGGCGGACCTTGAGCGCTTCACGGGCAGGCCTTTTTCTGCAAAGGCGTTTGCCGAGAGCGCAGCGCTTTACGCCAAACAACGCTCGTTCTGCCGGGAGATCGAGGCGCTGTGCACCGGGGGCAAGATGCCCTTCGCAGCGGCCGCACCCCTCCTGGAACGCGCCCACTTCATGGACGTCCGGGAGCACATCGCCCTGCTGGAGGAGGCGGTCACACACCACGCCGGCCTGCCCGAAAACGGCTCGGGCGTGCGGGTCTTGGTGAGCGGCATCCAGGCCCCGCCCGTTGACCTGCTCAGGGTAATGGACGCCTCCGGGCTCACGGTGGCGGCCAACGACATCGCCACCATGGCTCGATCGTACGGAACCAGCCCCACGGGCAGCGACCCCCTGGACTACTACGCCGCATTCTACTTCGACCACCACCCCTGCACCACCATCCTGCCTGCAGGGGACAGAAGGATCAAGCTCCTCGGGCAACGCGTGCAGGAAGACGGCATCCGGGGTGTCGTCTTCTTCGGCGAGAAGTTCTGCGAGTACGAATACTTCGAGATCCCCTACCTCCAGGAGACACTCAACACCCGGGGCGTGGCCACCCTCTTCCTGGAGCTCGGCGCCGACGACCTGGCGAACCTCATGCCGCTGAGGACCCGCATCGAGGCCTTTGCCGAGATCGTCAGGGGCGACAGTGTCTGACCGGGAGGACGGCATGCCACATGAAACACCCACAGGCGGATTCAAAAAGACATCTTCGGGCAAGAGGCTCACCGGGATCATCATGAACGACTACCTGCAGCTCCACCAGCGGGCAGCCGAGGGGGCCTTCGTGGTGTGGATCGCCATCGTGGTCCCGGCCGAGATCTTTGCGGGCTTCGACAATGTGGTCTATGCCGTTCCCGAGAGCCATGCGGCCATGAGCGCCGGCAAGGGGGTCGGGGCCGTTCAGTGCGGTAAGGCCGAGAAAGCGGGCTACTCGTCCGACCTGTGCTCGTACGCCCGCATCGACCTGGGCACAGCCATGGACGGGGGGAAGGACTCGCCCTCCTTCGGCATGCCCAGGCCGCACCTGCTCGTGAGCAACAACAACAACTGCTCGCTACTGGCCAAGTGGTTCGACGTGTACCATAGGGTGTGGGGCACCCCGCACTTCATCCTGGACATCCCGTTCTGCTACGAGGAACAGACACCGCAGGACTTCGCCTACATCCGGGGTCAGTTCGCCGACCTCGTCCGCACCATCGAAGGGCTCTCGGGACAGAGGTTCGACGAGGCCAAGGCCCGTGAGGCGGTGTGCCTGTCCGGCGAGGCGCTCAGGGAGTGGAAGCGCTTCACCTCCCTGGCGCAGCACAGGCCCTCGCCCATCACGGCCTTCGACTCCTTCGTGCAGATGGCCCCCATCCTGACCTCCCGCGGCACGCAGCAGCTGGCGGACCACTACCGGGCCCTGGCCGACGAGACCGAGGAGCAGATGAGGCAGGGCGTCTACCCGGTGCCCGACGAACGCTACCGGCTCCTGTGGGACAACATTGCGCCCTGGCACCAGCTCAGGAAGATGTCCGGCAGGCTCGCCTCGCTGGGGGCCAACATCACTACGGCCAGCTACACCTACTGCATCGGCTCCCTGGAAGGGACCTTCGACATGTACGCCTACGACGGGGGAGACCCCTTCGCCTGGCTGGCCAGGCTGCAGAACTTCTCGGTCTGCCCCCACGGCATGGCGCTGAGGGCCCGGGCCATGAGGCAGGCGGTCGAGCGCAATGGCATCGACGGCGTGGTCTTCGCCAGCAACCGCAGCTGCAAGGTATACTCTCTCATGCAGATGGATCAGATGCGCTTCGTCCGGGACGAGCTCGGAATTCCCGCGGTGATGATCGACGTAGACCACGCCGACGAACGCAAGTACAGCGAGGAGGCGTCCTTCGTGAGGCTCGAGGCCCTGCTCGAGACCATCGATGCCGGCCGGAGAGGTAACGGAATGAATTCAGGCAACCCTTCAATTTGATTGGGATATTCTAATTTATAAGGATATTCATTAGTTACCTTTTGTACATTCATTTTCTTCGGATTCCCTTCAGAAAATGCTCATATTGTCTATTCATGTTGCCGATGGTGTGGTTACCTCAGTAGTTCCATTGCTATAGCCAGGTGGCTTTGAAAAGGGTTGCCTGGCTACTTTCGTCTCGAGGCCCAGTAAGCCAGGTCGCTCAGCGCAGTGGATTCAAGGAGATAGCGCACTCCGTGTCGGAATGACCTCTGTTGGATCTCCGTCATGAACTCTGCCGGTGTACCCGGATGTCCGCTTCGATCCGGATCGAGATCCGACACGTACCCCCACATATGCTCCAGGGCGTTCATGAGCCTGCCCTGAGGAGGAGGGTCCCGGAGGGACTCCGCCAGGGTGCGGGCCAGGTCATGGAAGAATGCGCCGCCCCTGAGGCGGGCGGCCTGACGGCCGATGTCCCCGTATAGGCCGGGGTCCCGGGCGAGGACGGAGTACTTGTGCTGGGCCCAGAGCCGGTCGGCAGTGTGCGGCAGTGGGATGCGGCCTTGATCCGTTCCCTGATACTTACCTTCGAGGATGGCGAACTGAGCACCGGGCGGGTCGATGTACACCCCGGGCCACGACGACCCCTGACCGTCCGGCACCGGGCTCAGGTGGCGATACCCCCTGAGCAGCATCTCTTCCGCGAGGAGGCCGTGCCTGACCGCCAGGGCGTCGAGACAGCCCCTCCACCGCATGGTCTCGGGATGACGGGCATAGCCCTTCCTGTTGTTGAGGATGATCGATACGACCGCATGAAGCTCCCTGTGCTCGCCGAGCAGGCTTGCCCGGCTCAGGTATCCGGGGTGGATGTCCCATATGCGCATGGTGCGTCAGACCATGGGCCTTCGAGGCTCCCTCACCGGGAACCTACCACTTCCTCTTGCCCTTCTTGTCGGGCCGCTGATCGGGCTGCTGCTGAGGCCACTCTTCATACCGCTGCCCGCGCCTCTGTCCCTGACTCTCCACGGCCTTGCCCTCCAGGGTCTTGAACCTCTGCGGTCCGAGGATCTTGCGCACCTCGATGAGATACCTCATGCGTTCGGAGGTGAGCCTCTGCTGCTTCTCTTCCACCTTCCTGAGCTGGGCCCTTGCCGCGGCCTCGTTAAAGGGCTCCCGGTCCATGATATCGGCGAGCCTGCTGCGCTCCTTCTCGAGGTCGGCCTTGATGTCGATGAGCGAGTCCCTGTTCCTGGCATACAGGCCGTCCAGCTCCCGCTGCTCCTGCCGGGTCAGCTTCAGGTCTCTGGAGACCTCGGAGTGCTTCCACCACTTGCCCGGGTTCACGTCCTGCCCATGGACAGTTCCCGACGCCATGAGCATGGCTGTGAGAACCAGCATCCCGATTACCGTTCGGTTTTTCATATCGCATGTCCTCGCTCTGCGTTCATGTCTTCTGCGCCTCGTCCCCGTTGGCATCCAGGGGGATAAGGAAGTCGAAAAAATCGTCGTCCAGGCTCACCCCGGGATCCGGGATGATCTCCTTGTAGGCCTGCGGGAGAGGGTCGTTCTCCAGGGCCCTGACCTCGGCCAGGAGCGCTTCGTCACGGCTCGCCTCCCGGGCCAGGGTCGTCGTGTCCTCGATGAGCGGTCCGCCCGGGAACAGGCGCCCCAGCAGGAACACGGCCACGATGACCACCGTGGCGACGGCGGCGGCCACGCCCATGGACCACCGCATGAACCAGGCCATGGGGTTGACGGGCTGCTCGGCCGGGAGCACGACCTTCATCGAGGATGGAGGAGTATGTCGCACCGCCTGTTCGGAGAGTCCCTCCAGATGCGATGCAAGGCTTTCCCTTGCGGCGGCGCAGGCTGGACACGACGAGAGGTGCTCCCGCTCGCCGGAGGCCAACTCGCGCTCGTCGACCAGAGAGGCGACGATGCGCTCATGCTTGAGATGGTCCTGCCTTTCGTTGTTCACGATTCCTCCTGCACGGGAAGAATACCTTGAGGGCCGGCGGCCTTGAACTTCTCGATGGCCCGGTAGAGGTGCGTTTTCACCGTGCTCTCGTTCCTGCCCAGAGCCTCTGCGATCTCCTGGATGCCCAGGTGGTCCATGAACCGCAGCCGGAAGACCTCGCGCTGGAGCGCGGGCAGGGAGGAGAGGAAGTCGTTGACCCTTGCCCAGAACTGCCTGGCGGCGAGGTGGTCGAAGCCGTCCGGCCCGGCATCCGGATAGTCCTCCGGCACCTCGTTGTGGGCGAGCCCCAGGAAGGTCATGAGCCTGCGCTTCCTCATGAAGTCCCTGACCTTGTTGAGCGCGATGCGGTAGAGCCAGGCCCTGAACAGCCCGGGATCCCTCAGGGACGGCAGGTTTCGGTATGCGCTCAGGAACACGTCCTGAACCACGTCCTCCGCATCCGCCCTGCTCTGCATCCGTGCATACGCCATACGGTAGATTCCCTCCCGGTGGACGACGACGAGCCTCTCGAATGAACGCCGGTCTCCCCCCAGCGCGTCCCTGACGAGGGAGGTGTCCTCTCCTGCCTCACCGCCCTGGTCTCCCCTGGTCCCTTCTCCGAGCATCGCCACAGCATTCTACCAGCACCGGGTATCCGCGTCTGTCCCTTTCAACCTGTGATACTCATTCAGACGTTCATATGCGGTGCTTTGTCTACATGCGGGTCACGACATGCCCCTTGCCGGCACCTTCACGATGAGCGGCACGTGGCCAGTCCCTGCCAGGAACCGTTCGATGCCCTCCCGGGAGATGACCAGGGTGCTCGTGTTCACCAGGGGGTGGCACTGCATGGCCCCGCATCGCCAGAGGTCCTCGTCCACCACGACCTCCACCATGCCCCGCGTGTCGTTCAGGGCTGCCAGGATGGTCACAGACCCGGGGGTCAGCCCGAGGTGTTCCATGAGGCGCTCGGGCGAGGCGAAGCTCAGCCCCCTGGCGCCGAGCACCTCCTCCAGGCCCTTGATATCCACATTCTTCTCCGCTCCCACGGTGACCAGGATGTGGCGCCTGGCCTTGCGGTCACGCAGGAAGAGGTTCTTGGTCTTGGCGGACCCTTCCGGTATGTCGAGGCAGTCCGCCTGCTCGCAGGTGTAGACCGCCTCGTGGTCGTAGCGTTCGTAAGCTATATTTTTGGCCTCGAGGAATTCGTAGATGTCCATGTCTGTTTCCTCCCTTTTTGGGCCTCCCTTCACGATCATTCGAACCCGCGCCGGCCCGGAGATCGATACAAACACCATCCCGTCAGAACCGCTCGATCACGATCTCGTCCAGCGGCCGCTTGGGCACGTGGTGCACGCCCTTTTCGTCCCGCCAGTACCTGATGTCGCCGTCGGGTCCCACGGGCTCGATCCTGACCTCCTCGGCCGGCATGCCCAGGGCGATGACCAGGAGGACCTCGTAGCGCCCGGGCATGCCCAGCGCGTCTGCGAGCTTCTTCTTGTTCACCGCGGCGATCATGCACCCGCCGAGGCCCTTTTCCACTGCCCCCAGGAGGATGGACTGGGCTGCGATGCCGTGGTTGCACCAGTAGTTCGTGGCAATCCGCGTGTCGCCCAGGATGACGATATAGGCGGAAGGTCGTTCCCCCTCGACGGGCCCCGGCCAGTCCTTGAGGTAGGCCGCCCAGGCGAGGCACGGGAAGATGCGGGCATTCGAGGCGGGATCCGACGAGATAAAGAACTTGAGCGGCTGCATGTTGCCGCCGGTCGCGGACAGCCTTGCCAGATCCACGAGTCCCCTGAGCTCCTCCGCATTGATGCAGTGGTCTTCATGAAATCGACGGTATGAACGGTTTTTCACGACGAGATCGCGCAGCATCCTGTCCCTCCTGTTTTTTTCATGTGCCGGTCCCGGAAAGCCCCTCACCACTTCATGCCCGGGGTCTGATGCACTCCCATTCCGTTCCCAGAGGGCATGCCTTCATGCATGCCATGCAGTTGTCCACATCCGTGATGAGGGTCTGTCCGAACTCCACGACGACGTCCCGCCTGCGGGCATGGGCCAGGAGCATCTTCAGATACGGCGGCCAGTCCTTGAGCCTCTTCGGCGGGATCCTGTCGAAGCCCCACGACCAGTAGTGGAAACAGGGGTCCACGGTGTAGACTCCTGCACAGAGGGCACCCACCGGACAGGCCTGTTCGCACCTCCGGCACCCGGCAGGGCACGGGTCGAAAACCCTCGGCGTGTCCGTCTCCAGAGGGGCCTCGGTGATGACTGCGCAGAGCCTCACATGGGGTCCGAACCGTTCAGTGATGAGCAGGTTGGACCTCCCGATGCCGCCCAGGCCCGCACTGACGGCGGCATGCTTGAGGGAGAGCTGCCCGAGGGTCTTCGTATGATCGAGTTTCGCCCCGGATAGAGGGTCGTGCTTGTGGATCTCCACGGGCTTGTCAGCCGACACGGGCAGCGTCAGGAATCCCCGCCGCTCGAGAAACCTCCCCACCTTCTCCGCCGTCTGGTCCAGGAGCCGGGAGGTCTGCATCTTGTTGCGGGTCCAGAGCATGATGTCCGGGGCATAGACGGCGCCGAGACTCTGCGCGACGGCCATGACGATGACGCTCTCAGCCGTCGGCATGAGACTGCGGGGCGGCCTGGCAGGCTTCGCCAGAAGCAGGTCTTCCGCCGAGGCGATGCCGACGAGGTCGATCCCTTCGGCGCGGATCAGGTCCTTGACTGTCCGCGCATCAACAGTCATGACGGGTCCTCACTTCACCTCCCCCTTTTCCCTCGCCTTGCGGAGATTCCTGAGGAAGGGCTTGTAGAGGAAGCTCCTCTCGTCGAGTCCGCAGAGCTGCTCGAACATGGGCACGGTCACCGTGAAGGCGAGGATGTCCGGCGGCAGGTACTGGCGCATGGCGATGTCCGTGGCGCCGATGACGGCCTGGGCCGCCAAGAGGTCCTCGAAGGGCGTGACGAGCTCCATGCAGCCCGATCCGAAGGGGGCCAGCACCGGCGCGGGTCCCTGAAGGTCATGGCAGTAGTGGGCACCGATGACCAGGGCGCTGAGCTGGTCCGGGTTCACGTAGAAGGTCACGCTCCTCAGGAACCGCTCCTTTCCGGCGTGCAGGGGACCGATGAGGATGTTCGGGTGCTCCTGGCGGTAGGTCCTCCTCCGGTCGATCCACCTCTCCATGACCTCATGGCTGCACTTGAGCCCCTCGGTGTCCGCCAGGAAAGTGATGAAGTCCTCCCGGGACCTGGTGTCAACGCCGCACAGGGCGGAGCCCGCGCCGCCGCAGCCGAAGTTGTCCC
>Ga0209203_1000181_pt1 | contig 53732 bp, 49 predicted proteins | sample AD_UKC109_MetaG_FD_184423 | JGI IMG/M metagenome (GOLD analysis project Ga0209203, IMG submission 184423) | Active sludge microbial communities of municipal wastewater-treating anaerobic digesters from Hong Kong - AD_UKC109_MetaG (SPAdes)... | ecosystem: Engineered > Bioreactor > Anaerobic >... | reverse complement strand
ACTTCTTCCACAGCCTCGGCGGTCTGTTCAGCCAGTTTTTGGACTTTGACCTTGGCGCTGTGACTTAATTCACCAGCCTTCTCTTTTGTGACCTTGGCCAATTCCTCGGCTTTGGCAATGGCATCTTTGTAGGCTACTTCAGCCTTGTGTTTGGTCTCTTCATAAGTTTCTGCGCCTTTTTCTTTCAGTTCAATGGCTTTTTCTTTAATAACCTGGCGAGTTTCCTCACCAGTTTGGGGAGCCATCAGAAGGGAAACGATTGCACCAGCCAAGGCACCAACGGTGAAACCCATTAAAAATGATCCAAAATTGCTTTCGTCAGACATAGTATTCTCCTCTTTTCTTTATCGTTTTATACGAAATATATCAACAAGTTTTCGGACGCTTGCCAGCGATTCGTTGAGCTTGATCACTGGTTCGCTAACATTATCACTTAAGAACCGAACAGTTCCTTTGAGTGTATTGACTGTATCGGTTGTAGAGTGAAGGATAGGTTTTATCTCATGTTGGAGCAGGTTGGTAAGATTGGCAAGCTGGATAATCAACACCACCAATGCCACTCCAATCACAACCATCATTAAAGCCATGAGAATGATAAAAATGTCCCGAACCTGGGAAACAACCTGACCTTCAGCTCTCGCAAGGAAAAATAAACCAACGATCAAGCCTATTACTGCCAGGATAGTAATAAGAATAGAAATTGAAGGTTTCTTTTCGTCGATCGATTCCGCAGGCTTTTCAATTGTGTCGGTTTTCTCGACACCTTTGGGTTCTGTTGTTGTAACGGGGCTCTCAGACATTTTTACCTCGAAATTATTATAACGCATTGAAAGCACTCAAAAGGTGCTTGTAGAATTCAAATTAAAGGTCCTCAACAATCGCCAGTTCTTCATCTGTTGTGGAAAGCATCTTTTCATTCGGTCTTAGCGTGATGTCACCGAACAAAGCAGGTTGATCCGTATCAATCATGTCCTGTTTTACCAATTCAAGAATTGCCAGAAAAACAACAATTATCTGAATTCGGTCTGAATTTTCACCGATCAAACCAGAAAAGCTGGCGTTACCCGCGTTTCTAAGGATTCTTACGATTTCCTGCACTTTATTTCTTAGTGTCATTTTTGGAATTCGAATTGAGGAACCTTCGATTAACGGACCCTCCTGGCTGGCGAGGCGTTCCAATGCGACAATCAGGTCCGTGAGGTCAATGCCAGTCAGGTCGAGCTGGACATTAACCGGATAGGATTTTGGAACATGAATGTGACTGCGCAGGTTTTGATCAATGCGGGAACTCAGCCAGGCAGTTGCGTTCTTGATCTCGCGGTAGATCCTGAGTTGTCTTGCCAGAGCTTCTCCGAGGTCTTCTTCTTCAGCTTCTCTTGCGGGCGGTCTGGGCAGCATCGCCTCCGATTTTATCTGCACAAGTTTTGAGGCAATCACCATGAATTCGGAGATATAGTCTGGACCAGCTTGTTCGTTTTCCCGCACGTAGACAAGAAATTGATCTGTCACCTGGGCAAGCGCAATTTTGGTAATATCCAATTCAGACTTCTGGATCAAATCCAAAAGCAGATCAAGCGGACCGGAGTACAGTTCGGTCTCAATCTCGTAGTCATCTGTTTCATGAATCCAAGAAGTCGGCATGTGGCAATTATAGCCTGAGTGAGTCAGAATTGTTGTACACTTAAGTACACTCGTTTACCAGGAAGAAATATGGCTGAATATATTTGCAGAGAATGCTCACAACCTTATCCAGATACGGGATTACCGCATGAATGTCCTAACTGTGGCGGTACGTTTAGTTTGCGAGGTTTGACCTATGTTGAAGCCACCTCAGAACCTGGAAACCCACAGGGTATTTGGAGGTTCGCCAGGTCATTTGGACTGCCAGAGAATTATCCAAAAACTTATCTTGGGGAGGGTACTACTCCACTTGTCCCCATCAATATCGATGGAAAAGAGTTCTGGGCGAAACTGGAAAACCTCAACCCGAGCGGATCTTTCAAGGACCGGGCAACAGCAGTACTTACCAGCGTCTTGAAAGGTCGGGATCAATCAAAAGTCATTGAGGACTCTTCGGGTAATGCCGGAGGTTCCCTTGCGCTCTATGGCGGCGCATTCGGCATCCACTGCCGCATTTACATCCCAAGTGGTACCAGCGGACCAAAACGCCGGCAAATTGAGGTTTGCGGCGCCGAAGTCATCCAGGTTGAAGGTCCGCGTGAGAATGCCCACAAAGCTGCTCTTGAGGGGGTAAACAGAGAAAAACTTCCTTACGCCAGCCATGCGGCACAACCATTTGGAATGGCAGGAATCGCGACGATTGCATTTGAAATATTTGAATCTCTCGGGGAAATGCCAGGTTCTGTTTTTTGTCCGATAGGGCATGGGTCTTTGTTTGCAGGGATCGTGATGGGTTTTGATGCCTTGGTACGGGCTGGATTAGCCCCGAAAAGACCAACGATGATTGGCGTTCAACCAGAAGCCTGTGCTCCGGTTGTTTCAACCTGGCTAAGAATCCCCTTCACTGGCGGAAGAGGCCGCAGTCTGGCTGAAGGTACCATGGTTGAAAACCCTGCAAGAATGGAGGAAATTCTTGGCTCCCTGGATCGTGAACGAGATCAACTTGTGAGCTTAAAAGAGCCCGAAATTGCCGAAGCGCATCGAATCTTGATCAAAGCCGGTCTCTACATTGAACCAACCTCTGCCATGGTTCTCGCGGCGAGTAAAAAGGTGAAAGAGACCATCGGAAAGTCGGTTCTCATTTTTAGTGGTTCTGGGTTAAAATCAATAATGTAAGCAGAACTGGGGAACCGTTTGGCATCAATGTGCTTGATGTTAAACGAATCGGCAGTTCAGCTGGAGGAAAAATGTTAAATACGGCTGCCGGTAAAGAATTAAAAAAGAACCTACCAGAAAACTTTACAGAAGATTTTTACCTTATTCGTGCGCTAACTCACAGGTCCTACGTCAACGAAAGTCGTGACGTCCTTGAGGATAATGAACGGTTGGAATTTTTAGGTGACTCAATCTTGAATTTCCTGGTTGCTGAGTGGCTTTACCAGAATTTTCCTGAGAAAAAGGAAGGGTTCCTGACTAAAGTACGCTCTGCTTTAGTCCATACACACCAGTTAGCTGAATTTGCGCGGAAAATTGGCATCGGACCCGCGTTATTTCTTGGTAAAGGCGAGGAGCTTGCTGGCGGAAGAGATCGTGATGCCATCTTATGCGATGCTTTTGAAGCCATGATTGCCGCGATGTACTTGAGCACCGATATTGAGACAGTGCGCAACTTTGTTCATCCCTTACTTGAACAAGAATCTGACAATATTCTTCAGAACCACACCGAGGAGGATGTCAAAAGCCGCCTGCAGGAATGGGCACAAGCCAAGGGTTTTGCTTCGCCTATTTATGTGCTGGTTAATGAAACGGGCCCGGACCACGCAAAGATCTTTGAGGTCAGTGCAAATATCAATGGCAAAGAGATAGCACGAGGTTCAGGTTCCAACAAACAAATGGCAGAAAAACATGCAGCTTATCAAAGCATGAAAGAATTGGGAATTATCAAAAGATGACAGAAACCAAGTTAGCCTCTCTCGCGCTGCATGGCTACAAGACCTTCGCCAAGGAAACAAACCTGGTTTTTCCGGCACGGATTACAGCCATCGTAGGACCAAACGGATCCGGCAAATCCAATGTGGCAGATTCAATTCGTTGGGTTTTGGGCGAGCAATCTTACACAATGTTGCGTGCAAAAAGAACCGAAGATATGATTTACTCCGGGTCGGAAAACAGGTCAAGGGCAGGCATGGCGTCTGTGTCGATTACCTTTGATAACCAGACTAATTGGCTGCCAATTGATTACTCAGAAGTAACTCTCACGAGACGGGCTTACAGAGACGGCCAGAACGAGTACTTGCTGAACAATCAGCGCGTACGGTTGAAGGATTTCCACGAGTTACTGGCAAAAACAGGACTTGCAGATCGAACTTACACGATTATTGGCCAGGGTCTGGTAGATCTTGCCCTTTCCATCCGACCGGATGAGCGAAGAAGGCTTTTTGAAGAAGCCGCAGGCATCGGCTTATATCGCTCCCGCAAAGAAGAGGCTCTGCGCCGGTTGGAAGCAACCGAACGAAATCTCGAACGAGTCTCTGACATTCTCGATGAAATTCGTCCGAGGCTTCGCAGCCTGGAGAGGCAATCCGCGCGGGTAGGTGAGTATAAGCTTGTTCAGGAGAGCCTTAAAAACAATTTACGTGAATGGTATGGATACCAATGGATGGCTGCCCAAAGTCAGATTCAAAAGATCCAGGATTCCCTGGCAGAGGCTGAATCAGCATCGGCAGATTCCAAAACTGCACTTGATGAAGATCGTCAACGGATCGAAAGCTTGCGGCAAGATGTCGATCTGAAAAGAAATGCAATTGATCGTTTGATGAATGATTTGCGAGCCTTAAGGGATGAGGTCCAGCAACAGAATCAAGCTATCGCGGTTCTGGATACCAGGAAGAGATCTGCGGAAGAATCCCGCAGCCAACTGGTAATGGATTCCGGGAATTTGGAAGAAACCATCTTGTCTGGTGAGAAGATCCTTTCCAGTCTTGTGGCTGAACAGAGCCGCCAGGAACAAGAATTATCAACACTCAACGAGCGTTTCAATATAACCAACAAAGATTTTGAAAGGGTAAGAACCCAAAAAGACGCCCTGGAGAAAGAGGAACGAGCTCTAAGTTCAAAGCAGTTGGAATCGGAAAAGAATGTAGCAATTTACCGCGCCAGAAGGCAGGAACATACTTATCGCCTTGAAGAATTGAAAAAGGCCAGTGAGACCAACCAGAAAAAACTGTTGGATGTGTCTGACAAGAAAGCTACATTAGAAAGACAACTTTCCGCTCTTGTCACCTCGATCTCGGGGCAGGAGCAAGGGATTTCCCTTTTGGAAGCAGAAATAGAGAAGCAGGGATCTGATAAAACCACACTGGCAAAATCCCTGGATGAGATCAATCACAAGCTAAACACCCTGAATCTGGAAAAGAACCGGATAGTGAACCGGCTGGAGCTGATGCAGCAAAGCCGTGAAAGCCTTGAAGGCTTTTCTGAAGGCGCCAAAGGTGTTTTGAAGGCCGCCAAAGACAAAGTACTGAAAAGGGAAGTAACGGACCTGGTAACGAAGTTGGAGGTGCCGGAAGCTTACGAGCGCGCAATCAATGCGGCGCTTGGAGAAGCCGTTGATGTACTGGTGGTGAAAGGCGAGCTTGACCACAACGTGATGAGAGACCTTTCTGGTAAAGCGCAGGAACGTTTTGCGGTCATTGGAGAATTGGCTCGCAAGCATCATACGCAAAAGGTCACACTGAACGATGCACGTGTGCTTGGAAACGCTGCCGATCTTGTGAAAACCGATGCAAGTTTACAGCAAACTATTAACCAGTTACTGAGCAACTACCTGGTTGTGAGTGAGATGGATGATGCCATTAGCCTGTGGGGGGAATCCAGCGAAGCAAATTTTGTTACCTTGAATGGAGACGTCTTGCTCAAAAACGGCATGGCGATGCTGGGAAAAACGAACGGAGCTGGCAAAGTCAGTTTTTCGCGCGTGACGAAGTCTCTGCGGCAGGAACTGGAAGGGATTGAAATTGCGCTAGAGCAAGCGCGTGAATTGGAACAACACGGCAAGAACGATATTGGAAAACTTGAAGCCAAGCTGCAAGATGTGTTAAACCGGCGGCAGAACGAGAATCTTAAACTTCAGCAAAGTCGCAGAGAGCTTAACAACCTCCAGCTGGAATTGGATAAGCTTAATAGTCAACAAAATTGGCTCCAGCAACAGTTGAACACGGGTGCCGGACAAGAGAAACACCTTCAGCAACAGCTCGAAGAAATCAGCGGCAAGGAATCGGCCAGCCAACAGGAAAGCGAACAGCTCAAGGCCAAGATTACCAACCTCAGAACCAGGAAAGATGGATTCAACACTCTCGAATTAGAAAGTCAGGTGCACTATCTCCAGACCGAGAAACAGGTTCTGCAGCAGGCTCTTCAGCACAGTAAAGTCAACGTAATCGCTGCCACAGAGCGCCTTGAAAACGACAAGAAGCGGCTATCAGTATACCGGGATCGGTTGGGCACAATTGAATCGTCTTTGGACGCATTTGAGAGAGACATTTCACAAGGCAGAGAGCTCGTCAATCAAAAGACTCTTCAGGCTGATTTGCTTCAACATGAGAGTCTTGATCCTTTGCGATCCGAGCTGCAAGCAATCGAAGAGATGAATCGTCAGATCTCACGGCAGGATAGTGAAAACCAAAAGGAGTTCTCGAACAAGGAAAGGATGGTCGTGCACTACAAGCTTGAATTAGTGCATCACCAGGAACGCGTTGAAGCGCTCAGGCACCGAATTGAGGATGATTTTGGTTTGATTGAACTTGAGTACAAGAATCAGTATTCCAAATCCACGCCATTGCCATTTCCGGACATGGTCATCGAATCACTGCCAGAAATCAAGGCACTGCCCGAAGGGATAGAAGAGGCGATCAGGCAGCAAAAGAATCAGATACGGCGTATTGGCACTGTCAATCTTGAAGCCGAAATCGAGTTTCGTGAGGTAAAAGAGCGTTTTGAGAGCCTTACCTCGCAAACAGCTGATCTGAAGGGAGCCATCCAGGATATCGAAAAATTGGTCAAAGAACTCGATACTGTTATGCGTGAAGAATTCCTGAAGACTTTTAAAGCTGTCAGTATTGAGTTTTCCTCGATGTTTTCACGCCTATTTAACGGAGGTTCCGCGCGGTTATTACTCTCGGATGAAGATTCTCCTATTGAAGGAGGCATCGAAATTGAAGCGAGATTGCCTGGTAAGCGCGAACAAGGATTGGTATTGCTTTCGGGGGGTGAACGCAGTCTTACCGCAGTCGCGCTTGTATTCGCGTTGTTGCGGGTTTCACCGACTCCTTTCTGCGTTTTAGACGAGGTGGACGCAATGTTGGACGAGTCCAATGTTGGGCGGTTTCTGGACTTGCTGCGTGACTTATCGAAGGATACCCAATTTGTCCTGATCACGCATAATCGTAATACCGTGTCTGCTGCAGACGTGATTTACGGCGTTACGATGGGAAAGGATTCCGCGAGTCAAGTCATTTCCCTGAAGCTTGAAGAAGTTGACGAGAATTACGTAAGATAAAAAAAGACCGGTATATATTTTTTACCGGTCTTTTTGTTCTCCATATTTTACTGACTGAAGAAAAACTCTATTAACTCAGCTGGAACAGCTGGTGTGCTGGGAGTAAGAGGCTTCCAGATTTCATCGATCTGAATATCCGTACGTGAGTTCCGGAGTTCGAGCAACCAATTATCAAAGAAGGCTTGCTTGTTTTGCTGGAACTTCGCGGAGTCGATATTGTTAGTGGCTTTTGTGACAAGTTGTATTACGTGCCAACCAAATTGAGATTCGACGGGTTCACTGATCTCACCGGATTCGTTCAACGCGAAAGCGCCATCTTTGAACTCTTCGACGTAGTTGTCATTTTTCCCAATCCAACCCAGATCTCCACCGTTGTCTTTGTTAGACGTGTCGGTAGAGTACTCGGCTGCTAATGCTGTCCAATCCCCACCATTGTTCAGTTTTTCAATCACTTCCAGCGCTACATCCTCTTCAGCAACAAGAATGTGTCTCACCCAGACCTGTTCTTCCTCTGGAAGCATGTCTTTGGTGAGATCTTCCAACAACTTTGTGCGGAGCAAGTTGGCGCGGAAGATATCCTCTATCTGTTTGCGGCTAATTCCATAGGTTTTTACTTCATCGAGGTATGTGCCAAGTTCCTTGCCATAGAGTTTCGTTGTATACACTGTTGGTGTAGGCGTAACAGTAGGAATCTCAGTGGCAGTTGGTTCAGTTGTTGGGGTCGTGCTCTCAGGAGCTACCTCAGTCTCGCTGACTGCGGTCACTTCTTCAGTTGGCTCCCAATCCTCAGGTGTGGCTGTGAAAGTAGGCGCAGGGGTTGCAGTCTCCGTGGGATTGATCAAGGAAAATTGTTCACTTGACCATGTGGGAGTGTTGACAATAGTTGGAGTAATGGTTGGTGTTTGTGTTCCCATCGGATAGAAACCGAAGTATGATTGCATCGCTTCCTGAACTTCCTCATCAGAAACGCTCACACCACGTTTGGTGGCTTCCTCACGAATGAGTTGATCATCAATCAATTGATTGAGAACATTTTCACCAAGCAATTCGCTGTCATTTAGTTGAGCAACCAATTCAATGCCAGCAGACTTAAACTGGCTGCCTGAATCTCCGAAGAGTTGGGCATAATAGGCGTAATTATTGGCGGTGGAGAGCAAATTTAGACGGGAATATGTGACATTAGACTCAAAATCACCCGCTTTAACTACGGCATCACCCACACGAGCAACGACTTTATTGGGTTGGACGATGAAATTGTCGACCAGAACATATCCCAACAAAAGTAATGCAAGCCCGATGACAATGCCAGTCACCGCAACAGCGGACTTGATCTGTTTTTCTTCGCGTTCCTTACGAGCGAGGTGCTTTCGGGTAACCAGCTTTGGGCTCTCATTTTTCTTAGCCATAATTGATCACCTGTCCTAGTTGTTTTCAGTCCAGAAATCACCCTCAAAAGGAAGTAAGGCGATGTGACGGGCGTTCTTTACAGCCTTGGCAACCTCACGCTGGTGTTTGGCGCATGCGCCAGTCTGACGGCGAGGGCGGATCTTTCCAGTCTCGTTGATGTAGCGTGACATCATTTCAACATTTTTGTAATCAATAACAAGGTTCTTGTCAGAACAGAACTGACAAAACTTTGGGCGGGAAACAAAGCGGCGAGGACGTTCGCTACGTTCGCCATTTTGTGAGCGATCACCGCGTTCTGAATATCTGCTTTCAGTCATGTTAACTCCTGTTATGCTTTGCGAACAACAATATGTCGCAGAACCTGTTCGTTGTAGCCTAAAGTGCGTTTGAGGCCGGCTACTTCTTCGGGTTTGTAGTTGAAGTCTACAAATACATAGTAGCCTTCATTGGCTTTGTTGATGGGGTAAGCCAGTTTGCGCTTGCCCCAGCGATCAATCTTGGCGATCTCACCACCGTTGTTCTTAATGAGGGTTTCCACATTATCCACAGCGGTGTTAAGAGATGCTTCGTCCAGATCAGCCTGGAGAATAAAAATTAGTTCATAATTGTGCATACGTGTCGAGGCTCCTTTCCTCGGGTTTGCTCCTGCTTGACGCCGTAGGCGGGCAGGAGTGGAAGGTTGATTTCAGGCTTATTCCTGAATTTAACAAACGGAATTCTATCACATGTTCAAAATTAAGCAACCAAAAAACAGAAACTGCCCTTAAGGCAGTTTCTGTTTTTATCAGGACTTGACTTAATCGTTATCTCTTTTCTTCTTCTTGTCAGAAGAAAACAGCATTGAAACTACGCTAACGATTAGAGAGCCAAGCAAAGCTGACCAGAAATCTTTAACAATGTATCCCGCGCTGAACCAGCTCTGTGCCAGGTAGGATGAAAGCATAAACATCATAGCATTCAGGACCAGGCTGAATAATCCCAGTGTGAGAACGATCAACCCGCAGGAAAGCGCCTTCAGGATTGGCAGGAGGATCGCGTTTAAGAGCGCCAGGATGGCTGCCATGATTGCATATACAACCCAGCCATTACCTTCAACTTCAATGCCAGGTACCAACCACGCGGCAACAAAAAGCGCGAACATAAAAACAAGCCATCTCTTTAACAGGTTCATCATTTTTCCTTTCTACTAATTCATTTCCATTATCCCCTAAAGCCAAACTGCCAAAGCTAGATTATATAAGGTTCTGCAAAATAAAAATGCCCCTGGCGCGACTCGAACGCGCAACCAACAGTTTAGAAGACTGGTGCTCTGTCCATTGAGCTACAGGAGCAAACGGGAATTGATTATACTGCCTTTTACGGCGGGATCAAACAGGACGAATGCCTTTGTAAACCCGAGTGGTACCAATTGTGCGCAGTATGGTGTCTGCAGGCTTGCCAACGCGTTCAGCCAATTCAAGAGAGTTAAGCGGTTGGTTTTGGTTCACAATGAAAACCTTGAAAACGGTGTCTACCAGCGGGGCATTGGGGGTTATAAAACCTTCCTGCCTGGCGCAGTGATCCACCAGAGTTTGGATAAGTCCATCGCCACGTGTTACTTCACCAGTATCGGGATTGACCAAATCCATTTCCTGAGCGGCAGTTGATTGAGCAAAAATTGCCTGGTGTGTTGGGCACATAAAAGTCACCAAAGAGTTGCGCCAGTTCCGGTCTTGTAACTTCCACCAGTCAAAATCGACTCGAAACTTCGTGGTCAGTCCAGGTTTTATGAGACTAGATTTGCTCAGCATCCAGATTATTCCTTTCCTTGGTCTGCCAGGTGATAGTAATGATCGCCAACATGAATGATTTCCGGATTGGTTGCGAGAACTTCGAGCAACTCCATCGGGGGGGTGCGTCTGATTACGTTGATGGCGGCGTAGAGGTCGACAAAATGGACGTGGTGCTGGCTGTTGAGTTTTGAAAGCTCATTCATCATCCGGAAAACGTCCGACTTTATCGGGATATTCCTGCCTAGTCTATCCTGCCAAATTTTGTCAAGACCATCACGGTCGGGAATGGCAATCGCCATACGTTCGTTAAAACCGGCATATATTGGCTGTCGCAAAAGCGCAAATACCAATCCACCATCTGCACCGATCAGAACGGTTTTGATCCATTCTTTGTTGGAACGCTTTTTTTCTGAGGAGATGAGCATCGTGCCAGGGTGTTTTGTAGCGCTAATCTCAATATTGCTGCCGGGGATGAGATTTTGTTGCTCAAACCAATCTTTCAAACCAACGACGTAGTTATGACTGCGAACCACCCAGGCGGAAATTGGTTGTTGGGTTTGCTTATCAATGAAACTAATCTTGATGTTTTCGGATTCGAGGGCTGATGGAAGAACGCGGTTGGAATTTGGGGTTACAGGGATACTGCCACTGCGCCAGTGTGGATAGGTGAGTGTGATTGTGACAGAATCAACGCGATCAACCTCATCAATTTCTTCATTGGTGAAAGATAACTCATCGTCCAGATCGTAGAGAAGCTTATAAGATTCCTCATCGATCTGATCCGCAAGGGGCACAATTGCGTTTGAACGGATATAAATGGGCGGCTCAAGAACTGATTCAGGCTCAAGTCGCTTAAGAAACCATGAAATTTCACCAGTAGTTCCAACTTCGTCAAATCGAGGATCTTCTTGCAGCGCGTAATTTAATGAGAACTCAAGCAACTTTTTACTTTGCGGTTCCGTGTTGAGTTCCAACTCTTTCATCAAAGGCTCGATGCCCAAAGGCCCGCCTTCATGAGAATCCAGGATGGCTTCGGCGAGATTCAGATATCCTTTGTTGATATCGATCAACAACGAACGCGGAAACCAAGTGTCTGCGATGCGTATCAATTCAGACTGCTTTTCAAGCGTTTTGCGGAGTTTGGTTCTAAGTGAAGGGGCAAAGATGTTTTGGATCTCAACTGGATCCTCAATATCATCGTCATCGGTTTTATACAGCTTGGTGTTTAAAGCATGGTCCGATAGATTGGTGGCAAAATATCGGTGGGTGCCATCTTCAAACTCCACCTCTGTTACTGAAAAAATTCCGATAGCTACATTGTCACCAGGTCGGTTTGAAACAACGGTAGCCTGTTTCCAATCGTATTCAGGAAAACGGATTTTAGCGCCAACTTCATAGGATTTACTGGGAAGGTAAACCTCGCCGGCATCTTCCAGTTTCAATTTTCTCTCAACTTCGCGCTCTTTGAGGCGATGATCTATCAGTACCTGAAGAAGCCCATCAATGTTCAACGGTTCTTCTTTTTCAAACAAATGGTTTGCCAATTGTTGAAGATCGGAAGTTGTGATCTCGAGATTTGCCCAGTACGTCTTCCAGGCGTTATAATTACCTGAACCCATAAAAAATCCTCTTTTGATGCAATATGGGTAGATTATACATGATATTAGGCAGGACTACTATCGGTTTTTCGAGGTTGAATGAAACAATTGGCATATAAAGGCTGGCGGGATTGTTACCAAATCGAATCAGGTGATTGTAAAATGATCGCGACAGCGGATATTGGTCCACGCGTCGTGGATCTAAGACGTGGGAATGGTGAAAACCTGCTAAAGCTATTTGAAGGACAAGTCGGCAAGGTGGGAGGCGAAGATTTTCGACTCGTAGGAGGACATCGTGTTTGGTATGCGCCTGAAGATTTGGTGGAATCCTACATACCGGATAACGACTCTGTGGATGTGGAAATTGTATCTTCGGAAGAGGTCCGTTTTAGAGTTTCTTTGAAACCTAATGTCGAGAAAACGCTAATAATGCGCGTAGCCACAAATAAGGATGGGTTTGAGTTAGTAAATCAAATCAGGAATTTGGGTGATGGGGTCTTCAGGACAGCTTCCTGGGGTATCACAAGCCTTGCTCCTGGTGGCGTGGGTTTTATGCCCATTTCCAAGGCGCTATCCCCATCCGGAAAGCTTTGTGGCAGCGCAAGGTTAAACTTATGGGACTATACCAATTTCTCAGATCCCGCTTATGTTTGGCGCCCTGATTGGATTGAATTCCACCAGGATCGGGTCCTTTCCAAACAAAAAGTTGGAACATATCTTCAGAAGCCATGGCTGGCATATCGCTTAGGAGAATCTCTGGTTGTAAAGACTTTTTTCTTCCACAAGGAAGATGCCAAGGCTGCAGATTTCCCTGACCTAGGCAGCAATGTAGAGGTTTATTTTGACAGCTTCATGCTTGAATTGGAGGGTTTAAGTTCCTGGACAGATCTTCAACCGGGAGAAGCGGTTTCACACACTGAGAAATTGCAGGTTCTAGCTATAGACCCTGGTTGGAGTAACGAAAAAGTGATTGAGCTGGCAAAAAGCTCAATCACTCCCGATTAATTGTTAGATCTATAGAATAAAGGAAATAAGGATGCCAATCATCAGCCCCATGGCTGAGATTGAGCAGAGCATCAGTGCCTGCGATTTCCGGAAATCAACCTGTCCTACACGATTTGCCATTGTTACACCCAGGTATAACCCTGGTTCTGAAGGCTTTGTTTTTACTGTTACTGTTGGTTGAAAGCTCAACTCCTGGGTGTAAGTGGCACTGAGCAAAATAGATTCCACGGGTTCCGGCGACTTTGCCCGTTGAACTCGCTGTGTATCAAAGGATAAACGGATATCCTGAGGTGCCGCAGGATGATTTTTTGATCCACTTTTGGCACCTTTTTCTTTCAATAATATTGGTATGTGTGGGGAGGCTACGGAACGCTCCATGTTAACCTCTCGAAACAGACATCTTACTGATGTTGCCTTCTTCGTCCGCAACCACCCGCAATTGTTGTTGGATTGATTTTCCACCTGGTAATTCATCCGTGAAAGCATAAAGAAGCAAGTATCTTCCTGGAGTTTGTTCTGACACTTTTGGATGCTTCCCGCTCAACTTAGGATATTTAGCGCTGACTTTGTCAGACACCTTTTGAATGGAGCTCGTTTTCATATTTTACCTACTTGTTATTCTGCCTTCTGCGTAAAAAGGCCGGTACTGACAAATTGTCAGAGAGATTGGGTTGATTTCCGTAGCTTGTTAAGCCAATCTCATTGAAATTTTCCTGAACCGGGCTGTCTTTTTCCTGGAAAGGAGAGCTATTTGTGGTCTCTTTCTTCTCTAATTTTTCAGTTACTTTTTCAAAATTATCCAAAAAAGTTTGTTCATCTTTCTTACCAATTCCAGTGACAATCAAGATTAATTGGACACGATCTTCCATGCGTGGATCTGTGATGATGCCAGGTATGATGTCGGCATGTGAGCCAGTGGCTTGCTGAAGAGTATGAAGAGCATCAGTTACATCCTTAAAGGACATATTGCTGCTGCCGGTGAAGTTGGCGATCATTCCAGTAGCGGTATAAAGGTCGATATCGTCCAACAGTGGGTGATGTAGTGCTTTTTCGATTGCCTGCTGGACTTTGTTAGGACCACTTCCGGTACCGATTGCCATAAGTGCACCTCCCCCACGGGTCATAATGTTCTTAATGTGGGAGAAGTCAACATTAATCAAGCCGGTTTCAGTAATCAACTCGGAAATTCCCTGAACACCCTGGCGCAGAACGTCATCGGCAAGGGTGAAAGCCAGTTCCAGTGGAAGATCGCGAGGGGCAATCTCGATGAGCTTATCGTTCGGAATGACGATCAGAGTATCCGTGTATTCCTTCAATTTTGCCAGACCTTCTTCAGCATTTCGCTGGCGGCGTCCGAGTTCGAACGAGAAGGGTTTTGTTACGATCGCGATTGTAACTGCACCAGAAGCTTTGGCTACTTTGGCTGCGATTGGAATTGCGCCAGTACCAGTTCCGCCACCCATGCCCGCTGTCAGAAAGACCATATCCGCGCCATGAAGCAAACTGGCTAATTCCTTGGTGCTTTCCTCAGCCGCATTTTCACCCACGACCGGCAAGCCGCCTGCGCCTAATCCCCTAGTGGATTTTGGCCCAAGCTGGATCTTGTTAGGGGCCAGATTGTTCGCCAAAGCCTGCGCATCGGTATTTGCGGAGATGAAGGTCACGCCCTGCATGCCGCTTTCAATCATGCGATTGATCGCATTTGAACCGCCGCCACCCAAACCGAGGACAACAATTTTGGGTAGTGCTGTGTTGAGTGGGACCTGACTGTTGTATATGGAATAATTGTTCATCTTGTTCTCCTCATTTAGACAGTGACGCCGATGCTGTTGATTAGTTGCTCTTCAACCAGGCAGCCAGCTTCGCGTAATAATTGAATATCGTGTTCTGTAAAGGCCGCATTTTCATTCCAAACAGTGACTTTGCGGGCATTTGTTGCTTCGATAACAGAAAAACCAATTGTAGGTCGGGCATCCCGGATGATTGGCCGGATCCGATCGAGCGTGTTTTCGGGAATACCCCAATCATAGGAAGGCAAAAGCAAATAGTGGTCAATCGGATAGACCCATTCAGCCAGTCGGCTTGAGACTACATATTCCTGCTTTTGCTTGCTGCTTTGTTCGATTTTTTGTTTGTAAGCAGGAATGCCTGCTTCTTTTGGCTTACCGGTTGCGTCAAAGTAAGAAGTCTTTCCTTGCGGGTCACTTTCAGCCGCGCTGAGTAACCAAAAACAACAGCCCAAGACTGTATCCGGCAGAGCATTCGCGTTATCTGAATTGCCTGTGAGTGCCAACGCAATATCGACCATTTGTTCGAAGCTGTTATCAGAATTCAACTTGTTGCCAACCACGCGTGACATGCCGTAGTAGAAGAGGAACAACTTGGGATTCACATTAAGAACTTCATTTACCAGATCCGCATACCATTTCCAGGTGTTGAAACCAATGTGGTCTTCCTCGCCCAAATCCACCTTGGTGTATGGTCGAGGAGTCTTCCAGTGAGCCTGACCACCTTTACCCCAATCCAAAGGATGGTCAAATGTTTGGGAACTGACCGCCATGTGGAAATTCGAACTGAAATCGAACGAACGTCGTTGCTGAACAAGTTGGAGAACCTTCTTCAGGAAGGACAAGTCCCAGTAATCACCTCCGGGTTCAAGAGGAGGGAAAACTGGAATGAGGCCATTTTGTTCAGCCAGGCGGACAAAAGGCAGGTAACGGTCAAGAAACCGCTCAACGAGATCTCCTTGCGACCAACTTCCTTCGGTCCAGGCAGCTTTGGTGTTGGGGCGATCAAAGAAAATGACATATTTCACTCCCCAGTGGGAGTATGAGGAAATTAAAACTCGCAGATCCTCAGGACGCACAGAACTGTTTACCTGGAAATCAAACTGCAGGATCGGCTGGATGCCTGCCTGGAGTAGACCAGTAATAAATTCTTCTGGAATGGCAGCAACAGTGGATGCTTTCAGGACCAACCAGGAAGCTTGAAGTGATGCAAGTTCGGGAACCCAGAGTTCGAGATCCCGAGCCTGATAGTGGTCATAATCCTGAAAGTAGTGAAAACCCAGTCGCTTTTCCATATCATCCATCCATTTACTATTTTGCCTTCCATTTAATGTGCAAGTAATATGCCAAATGAAAAATTCTGCTATAATGCCGGCATGATTTTAGTCACTGGTGGAACTGGTTTCATAGGCGGATATTTGGTCCGTCGTCTGGCTGAACTGGGAAAGCCACATCGTTTGTTTTTACAACCTGGAATGGATCAGTCTGGACTTCCCAGGAATACTGACATGAAAGTGGCGTTAAGCTCGCTTGATGATGAACGAGGAGTTAGTTCAGCCTTGCGAGGTGTGGATGTAATCTACCACCTTGTTGGTGTGGAGAGGGCTGGCGTTAAAGCTAACCTGATGGAAACTGAAGTGAATCACCTTGATCGCTTAACTGGTCTTGCCAAAAATGCTGGTGTCAGGCGATTTATCTACTTGAGCCATTTGGGAGCAGATAGAGCTTCAGCTTATGGATTAATGAAAGCTAAGGGGATTGCCGAAAACATTATCCGGAAATCTGGTTTGACTTATACAATTATCCGCAGCTCAATGGTCTATGGTGTAGGAGATAACTTCACCATTAACTTGGCAAGGCTGATCAAGATGTCTCCCGGTTTGGTTTTGGTGCCTGGCGATGGCAGCACGCTAGTCCAACCTCTTTGGGTGGAGGACCTGGTTACAAGCCTGATCTGGGCATTGGATATGCCGACAACAGAGAATGCGGTTATTGAAGTGGGTGGGCCAGAACACCTTCCATTTTTGGATGTGATGAAATTAATAGGCGGACAATTGAATCTAAGACGGCGTTATGTGGATTTCAACCCAGTACAGCTGAGTTTGTTAACCCAATTCCTCGAAAACCGCATTAAGGGCTTTCCCACAACGGTTTTTTGGATGGATTACCTGGCAGAGAACCGAACTTGTAATCTGGATAGCATGCCGCGAAACTTTGGTATCAATCCAGCCCGTATGAAACATAAATTAGACTATCTAAACACTGCTCTGAGGAGATAACACAATGCCATTATGCGTTCATGGACACTTCTACCAACCCCCGAGGGAGGATCCAATCTCGAACTATATTCCGGATGAAAGAGGAGCTGAACCTTTTCACAATTGGAACGAGAGAATACTGGCAGAATGCTATGAGCCAAACGCCCGGATGGGGAACTTTGGGAAGATAAGTTTCAACATTGGACCAACCCTCTTTGACTGGATGTGGGATTATGCCCCGGAAGTTGCTGAGAGGATTGTTGAACAGGAACGCGCAAATTTCTTAAAGTATGGAGTCGGTAACGGTATGGCGCAAGGGTACATCCACAGCATCCTGCCATTACTTTCTTATCGGGACAAAGTTACCAGCGTTCGCTGGGGTATCGATGATTTTGCTTTTCGTTTTGATCATCTGCCGCAGGGAATTTGGCTGCCAGAAACAGCGGTTGACATGGAAACCCTTTGTGTCTTGCAGGATTGTGGTTTGGAGTTCACCATACTCGCGCCATGGCAGATCCGTCCATTAGAAAACAAACCCGGCCCATATTTTGTGGAACTACCTGGCGCACGAAAACCTTTCATCGTCTTCCCATATCAGCGCGATTTGAGCACAAAGGTCAGTTTCATTTCAAAGGCTACTGAAAACGGAGATGAATTCTTATCGTCAATCCGCTATGACCAAAGTCTGGACCTGGCGCATTTTAACTTGATTGCCAGTGATGGCGAACTTTATGGACACCATCAAAAGTTCCGTGACCACTTCTTGAGATATATGCTCAATGAAGGCGGTCAAAGGCACGGTGTAGATTGGTCGTGGCCTGGATTGTGGCTGTTAGATCATGAACCAGAGGCTTACGCATTATTAAATGAGCCATCTTCCTGGTCTTGCATGCACGGTGTCAATCGCTGGTCCACGGAATGTGCCTGCACACCCGGTGCCAGATGGAAAAAACCTTTCTTTAGCGCTATGAAGCATATTGCCTCCTGGGTGGAAACGGTTTACGAAACGCATGCAAGCGAATTGGTTGCTGATCCATGGGAAGTGCGAAACCAATTTATTCAAATGAAACACGGACAGGTCAAGTTAAAAGATGTCTGCCGTGAATGTGGATCACCTGAGTTGGATGAGAAAAAACTTAAAAAGCTGGAAATCCTTCTCAAGGCGCAATACGAATGCCAGCGTATGTTCACGTCCTGTGGGTGGTTCTTCGAGGAGTTTCATCGTATCGAGCCACAGAACAACATAGCTTACGCGGCAAAGGCGCTCTGGCTTACCCAGCTAGCCACTGGTGAGCAAATTGATACGAAGATCATTGGGGAGTTGGCCCAGGTTCGCAGTGAGAAAACAGGTCTGAGAGCAGATACTGTTCTCTCTCAGACCTTAATTCGTGCCGAAAATGAGCGTAATGGATTAAGCAAGCAGCCCGAATAATTTATCGAGTTGATAGCCTGAATTTTCCACAGCTGTTTCCAGTTCCTTGAGCAAGCGTTCCTGTGAGAGGATTGCTTCAAACACCTCGTCGGCTTCCAGATCAGCCGATGCCAGTCGCACAAACCTGGCTGCCCGCTGGTACCAGATCAGATCGGAAAACTTTTCCTTGTTGAACCAACGAATGCCGTTGTAGGTATTAATTTCGAGATAATCCTTGACAAGCGAATCTTCCAGAATGGTATCCAGAAACGCTTCAGTTGAACTTTCTTCGTCGATGATCGGAACCCGGTTGAGCAGCCAGCGAACAGCCTGGCCATTGCGATAAGCCTCGTAGTCGCTGAAGCCAATTTCCTTCATTTTTGACGTGATCAACTCGCTGATTGGTCTGCGATCGGCAACCTGGCGGTTAATGGTTTCAACGTCCTGCTCTTCGATCGAGCCCGCGAGATTGCCGAGGAAATTCCAAACCAGCAATAAGAGGCGCTTGCGTGGGTCCTTCTCTATGCCCTCGAGTAAGGTTTGGCTCAGATCGCTGCCGGTTTTGGTAGCTGCCAGGCCAAGTTTTTGACTGTGCTTTTCCAGAGAGGTAAGGATCTCAAGCTGTTTAACAAAGTTGAGATGAGCTTTTTCCCGGTCCTGGATGGGATAACCCAGAATCGGCCTGGCTGCGAGGTCAGCCTGGTCAAGAATCGCGAGGTTGCGATCGATGAGGGTCTGTTTGCTTTCAGCATCAAACAGATTGGAGTTTATCCCCGCAAGAGTATCAAGGCTCTCCAGGCTAAAGACCTGCCTCAAAGGCTCCAACAAATGCTCGTGGATCAGTTCATCCATTGCCCTGTCAAGATCGGTAACTCCCCGTCCGTTCAATCTCAGGAAGAGTTCTTCATAATAAGGACCGGAAACGATCTTGAAATTCATCAAGACCTGGCAGTCATAGGATTGCAGTCTCACGAATAGACCTTGTTCACGGAACTCGTGCAATCTTCTCAGGTAATAACGCTTTGATATCTGGTCCTGGAACAATACCAGGTCAGTGTAGTTGCCGTTTAATCCAAGAGCCTCCGCCAGATTTTGGGTCTCAAGGTGACCCTCGCTGCCTTGCTTGACCAAATATGGCGCTGATGTGTGAATCCAACCGGATGTTTCAGCATATTTGTTATGGTAGACAACCAGCGCTGATTGACCGTCCTGGTGATTGGTGTAGGCGAAAACATCCTCGTTGATTGCCCCTCCTTCGAGGTGAAAATCATATAGTCTGAATCGATTGACGTTGGCAAAGATTTTTCGATGGTGAAGTAGTGGGAAGATAACCGCCTGATGATGCCGGATCAGATCCTGATCAGGCGTCTCATCCCAGTATGGGCGGTAATACTCCATGCCGTACTTTTCAGAAAAACCCTCAATCTGACCGTGGCCAAACATGGGCAAGCCAGGCATGGTTGAAAGGAGAGCGCAGATGCCAAAATATTTGTCGCCTTTTCCATATTGCTCAACCGCTGTCTTTTCATCAGGATTGTTCATGAAGTTGACATAACGCTTAAGAATCTCAGGATCATAGACCAGGGTGTTTTTGATTAACTGGCGATACTTTTCATTCTCCTCGTTGCGCAGCATGTTCATAAAGGCGCTGTTGTAAACCCGGTGCATGCCGAGCGTGCGCACAAAGTAACCTTCCATCAGCCAAAAAGCTTCCGCCAGCAGCAGGGTATCTGGAACTTCATCGGCTACTCGCTGGACAACTTCCCGCCAGAATTCTTCTGGCATGGCGGCATCAAAAGCTTCCCGTGTCATGGCATGTTCCGCACGGGACGGAATATCGCCTCCACTGCCGGGTTGGGGGAACCATAATCGCTGGTAGTGTTTTTTGGTGAGGGTCATGGCAGCGTCAAAACGAATGATCGGGAACTTGCGCGCCACCGAAAGTATGGTCTGGATGACAGCTTCCCGTACCTCAGGATTAAGGTAGTTCAGCTGTGCGGTATCGTTCCAGGGCATGCTTGTGCCATCGTTGCCATGATAAATGTAGCGGGTTTTACCGTTGCCATGGTCATAATGTTTGAATACGACCGCGGCATCGCTGCGGGTATAGTAATGATCTTCCAGGTTAATGCTGGTGCCAGGGCGAGTGGAAAGATCCGCGCCATTGAAAGTGTAAGCTGGGAAGGGACTTTGGTCAGATTGAATGAACCATTCCGGATGTTCATAAACCCAATCCGAATCAATTCCCATGTGGTTTGGTACCATATCACTGGCAAGCCGAATCCCACGGGCAGCACAGCGCCGGCTGAGGTTCTGGTAGGATAGTTCCCCTCCAAGTCGATCAGCAATCTGATAACGTGCAAGGGAGTACGCGGAGGAGACTGCATCTGGGTTGCCGCACATTTGCTTGATCTCGCGGGAAGCATCACTGCGTTCCCAGAGTCCGATCAGCCACAGACCGGTGAAACCCCAGCTTGCCAGTTGGTCGAGTGTTTCATCGGGGATTTGATCCAGGCGTTCGATTTGCCTGCCGAACTCCCTGGAGAGTTGATTGAGCCAGACAAAGCTGTTCTTTGCGATCATGACTACTTTTGGCATCCAGTCACTATCGGGGCTGAAGTTTTCTTCTTCACTGAGTTTCTCGCCCCACGCGTCGAGTTTCCCATATTCTGGTACGACCGTGGGTCCTGGTCCGCCACCAGCGGCAATCATTAATGCACGGGCTTCCTCAGAGAGTAAGTCGAGCCCGCCAAGTAATCGGTAAAGGAATGCACCTAATATTTCAGACCAATTGGTGCGAATGTATTCCAGTTGACCTGTCAGAGAAGTAGGCACAACAAGAGCCGGCGTGCGTAACATGGTGACGAGATCCTGGTTATCCGGTCCAAAAACCGGTTGTTTCTTGAAGAAGATCTGGATGCCATCCACTACCTGTAAGTAAGCGCTGTTTTTGTGAAGAAGCGCGTCGTCAAATAGCTCACGATAGCTGCTGGCTGCAGGATTAACATTTGTCAGCCAAGTCATCAGTAATTCTTCAACAGTGTTTTCAATATTAGGCACACCATCTGTACTTCCAACCAGGTACTCGTCGATACTTAGCTTGTTGGCGTAAACAGCAACTGGCGGGAAAAGCTGGTTGAAAGATTTTAATGTAGCCAGAAGTCTGGGTTTTCCAAGCGATTTTTCCAGGTTAGTAAAAAGCGCGTGCCGAAGAGTTGATCCATTTGCCTTGTAATATTCATCAAGCACAAGATGAAATATTTCGTCAATTAAACCAAGGGCGTTTATTTGACCTGGGGCGATATAGGTGGCGCTGTCTGTTATGTCAGCCCGCAACAGGTTCATTTTGTGGGAAAAGTTGCGGGAAGCTTCAAAATTGGCAAAAATGACGTTGCCATTGTAAGAAAAAAGAAGCTCATCAAACTGGTACTTGTCTCGGGCTGCACGCGTGATGTGAAATTCCATGATGGATGATCTCCTAAATTTCTATATGGTCGGGTTACTTTATTCTATCATTCCCGCTGCAAGATGTGGGTAGTGATATTTGAGCCTGAACCGCCAATGTTTTGTGCCATCCCATATTGGGTACGTTTCACCTGAGTGGCACCTGCAACGCCGCGAAGCTGCTGCGCGACTTCAATGATCTGGTAGATCCCGGTCGCTCCAACCGGATGCCCACGGGCTTTTAGTCCGCCCATGGTGGCAACAGGAATATCTGAATCGAACCTGATCTTGCCATCCAACGCCAGTCTGGGACCCTGACCGGGTTCAGCAAAACCGCAGGCTTCAAGCGACAAGGCTGCCATGATCGAAAACGCGTCGTGGTACTCAAAAACGCCGATCTCCTGTGGGCTGATGCCTGCCTGCACGTATGCCTGGCGGGCAGAATTGGCGGCAGCGGTCAGGAAGGTGGGCGTCTTGCGATTTTGGACGGAAAGGGTATCAGTACAAGAAGCAGATCCGGCGACGAAGACCTGTGGATGATTGTGAGCCAACGGCTGACTTGTCAGGACAATAGCAGCTGCGCCATCACCGACAGGGGAGGCATCCATCAAATTGATTGGATCTGCAACCATGGGGGCATCCAGAAATGCCTTACGTGAAATCGCTTTTTGGAAACGGGCAAAGGGGTTGTGGGCTGCGTTAGCGTGCGCGTTGAGCGAAAAATCGGCGAAGTCAGCATGCCGCCAACCAAATTCGAACATATAACGTTGCATGATCAAAGCATTAATTGCGACAAAGGAGAGCCCAAAATCACTCTCGAGTTCAGCATCAGCGGCAGTTGCCAGGCTGGCGGTAATTTCTGATCCCGGCGAATCGGTCATTTTTTCTACACCAACTACGAGGGCAGATTTGATTTCTCCCGAAGCGATGGCAATTAAAGCTGCCCGGAAAGCTGCAGACCCTGAAGCACAAGCAGCTTCAACCGCCAGACCGGTTTTATGGTGGAAACCAAGCCAATCTGACATCAACGTGCCAAGCTGGGCTTGTTTGTTGGCTGTGATCGCCATCATGTTTCCCACGTAGAGGGCGTCCGGGTATCCGATATCTGCGTCCTGCATGGCGAGTAAAGCTGCGTCTCCAGCAAGTTCCTTCAAGGATTTATCCCAGTTCTCACTGACTGGCACTTGACCAAGTCCAGAAATGTATACTTTTTTCATTGAAACCTCTGTTGCGTTTATTTTATCGCAATGGCAACCAACACCTAACAGGAAGGTATAATCTTGTCAGAAAGGCTCGAAGAATGAGAATACATGATATTACTCAGACCATTCATAGCGGCATGCCAGTCTGGCCGGGCGATCCGGAAGTAAGTTTGGAGTGGCTTTCCCAGATCAGTCAGGGTGGAGCGGTGAACCTGACGGAAATACACATGTGCGCCCATACAGGGACGCACATCGATATGCCAAGCCACTTTTTGGATCAAGGGCAGAGTTTGGACGATCTCGACCTAAGCGTGTTGATTGGGAGAGCCAGAGTAGTTTCTGTGTCAGATGAAATCAAGACAATTGATGAAGCTTTTCTCAGGACGATCTCACTGGAAGGTGTGGAAAGAGTCTTGTTTAAAACATTTAATACAGGACTTGTGAAGGCTGACCCTCTTTCTTTTCACCAAAACTTTGTGGCTTTAGATGCCAGTGGAGCCAGATTTCTGGCTGAAACGGACTGTAAACTGGTAGGGATTGACTATATGTCTATTGCGGTTTTTGATGATCCGGACGGAGGCCACTTGCCATTATTGGAAGCTGGGATCATCGTGCTGGAAGGAATCAACCTGGAGGAAGTTGAGCCGGGAGAGTATCAGCTGATTGCCTTGCCATTGAAATTGGGTGGGAGGGAAGGTGCTCCTGTACGTGCGATTTTGTTGGAGTCCTAAATTAACCATAATCTGCGCGTAGCCACAATATTGCGTTAGGTTTTATAGAATTTGGTGAAGAGAGTAGGGTGCAGCGCTCAGATGTACGCGGACTCGAATAGTTGATCGGGTTTTGTTTTCTAGCCCAATCATCCCCAAAAAAAGCGATAGAATCCATTATAGGATGTCTGACCAACCCCTCGTCGAGACCTTTTAGTGCTTCTTACTTGTTTCTTATTCAACTAAAAATTGCGCGTAGCCATTTAATTACTAAGGTTTTAACTAATTTCAGGTAATGTCAAAATATGGAACGCTAAAGTCTCAAGGTCCCTGGCCTTTTTGCTTGTGCCCAGTTCGGCAAGGATCTCATCGATGTGCATCTTGATCACAGGATCGTCATCGAGGTAGGTGACGATGTCGTCCTTATCATGTGCCAGCTCGTTTAGTCCCAGCTTCTCGTAAAGTTCGCTAACTACCCCATAACTCCATTGATCCGAAATCTTCAGTTCATCCGCCAGGTCACGCCGCCCTACTGAAAAAATGATTGCCAAACGGGCAATTTCTGACTGTCGGTCGGTCATACCTGGATAAATGCGTGATTTCACTACCCTGACAGGTTTTTTTGAGCTGAATCCAAGCGCAAAAGCTGCTTGATGTGCTTCAGGGGTAAATACAAGCGACCCTTCATGGGCGAAGCTGACTGCCCACCCTAAGGACGACGAAATTTCAGACTTGATTAAATAGCCACCAATGTTGCTTGTTGGTATTCTTTGAAAGAACGCAGGCTCCATCTTGCTGCCTACGCCAACAACATTTAATGAGGGGTTTTCAACCAGGTATTGGTTCAAGTTTGTGTAGAGGTTTGTGTTTTGAACGAACGAATCGAGATCCGCCACAACAACGTCAACATACTGGATGGATTCGGTGTCTTCCGCATCCATAGGACTGATTAAGCCTCCTTCAGTAAAAACCCTAGTACGCCAATCCCTCACAATCAGCATTGACATCCAGTTTAAAGAAAACAGGTCATCGCTCAATATGGATACAAGAATATCTTTTGCCATAATTACCTCTCAGTGTACAATTGGACTGAATTATAATTGACACTGAAATAATCTTAAGCGAGGTGAACATGATTCAGAGAATTGCCGTCTTGACCAGTGGTGGGGATGCGCCGGGCATGAATGCAGCCATTCGTTCGGTTGTTCGTTGTGCTGTCAATAAGGGTTGGACAACTTTTGGTGTCAGAAACGGATATCAAGGACTGATTGATGGTTTGTTTGAGCCAATGGGTACGCGTGAAGTTGGCGGCATCCTTCAGCGTGGCGGCACGATTTTAGGTAGTGCCCGCTGCGAAGAATTCAAAACTGTTGAAGGGCGCGAGCGCGCCATCCGAAGCCTGAATAGACGCGGAGTTGACGCTTTAGTGGTTATCGGAGGAAATGGCACGCAAACTGGCAGCTATAACCTCTCTGAAATGGGTTTTCCCGTGGTGGGCATTGCGTCGACAATTGACAATGATCTGTTTGGCTCAGATATCACCCTTGGCGTTGATACTGCCCTCAACATTGCTCTTGAAGCTATTGACCGCCTGAAGGTTACAGCTTCCTCTCATCAGCGTGCCTTTATCGTTGAGGTGATGGGTCGCGCTTGCGGCTATATTGCGCTTATGTCGGGTTTAGCAGGCGGCGCAGAAGCGGTCACTTTGCCTGAAGAGGATATGGACATCGAAACTCTGGCGGAGACCCTGCGCCTGGCTTACGAACACGGAAAATCCCATGCCATCATCGTTGCAGCCGAAGGCGCGAAGTATAACGCTGCCACCCTGACGGAGTATTTCAAGACCAATCGTGAACGCCTCGGATTCAGCGTGCGATCAACCATTTTGGGTCATGTTCAAAGGGGCGGTGAACCAACTGCTGCCGATCGCGTTTTGGGCAGTAAGTTTGGCTTGGGTGCTGTAGAAGCGATTGACCGTGGAGAGTTTGGAGTATTGGTTGGCATAAAGGAAAATCACATTGTAACTACGCCTTTAGCTGACATTGTCGGTAAGAGCAAACCATTGGATGAAGAACTTTTGAGGCTTTTTAGGATCCTGGATTAGGACTGCTTCACCTTAAGGTAAGCCTCAATAAAACCGTCGATATGCCCATCGAGCACACCTTGCGTGTTGCCGGTTTTTCGTATTCGCTGCGGTGATCTTACCATTTGGTAAGGGTGCAGGACGTAGGATCGTATCTGGCTGCCCCATTCGACTTTTTTAAACTCACCCTTCAACTCGGAAACTTCATCACTGCGTTCCTGCTGTTGAATCTCAAACAGCCGGGAACGCAATACTTTAAGCGCGCTTTCCCGGTTTTGTGATTGCGATCTTTCATTCTGGCATGTGACCACCAGCCCTGTCGCAAGATGGATTAGGCGCACCGCGGTCATGTTCTTTTGAACATTCTGACCACCTGCGCCTGAGGATTTGTACACCTCAATTTCTATGTCTTCCGGTCGAATGACAATTTCATCATCGTCTTCGATCTCGGGCAACACCTCTACGAGGGCAAAGGATGTGTGACGCCGATGCGCCGCATCAAACGGAGAAAGGCGGACGAGCCGGTGTACGCCTTTTTCACAGCGTAAGTATCCGTAAGCCAGATCACCCTGGACAGAAATGGTCACCGATTTCAGGCCAGCTTCTTCCCCTGCTGTACGATCCAGGATTTCAGTTTTGTAACCTTTGAGTTCTGCCCACCGCAGGTACATTCGTTCGAGCATAGCTGCCCAATCCTGGGAATCGGTTCCGCCCGCCCCTGCATGGATTGCCAGAAGAGCGTTTCCTTGATCATATTGTCCCGATAGCAGGATGGTGATTTCCTTTTCAGCCAGGATTGATTCCAGTTTCGCAACGCTTGCCTCAATCTCTTCAGTCAAGCTGCCATCATCCAGTTCGAGCAAAGATTTAAGCCCTTCTATTTCCGTAGCAATTTCGTCCCACTCGTTGATCTGATTGTTGAGCTGAGCAATGCGTTTCATCGTCTTTTGCGCGGAATCGGGGTCATTCCAGAATTCCTGGATTTCGCTATCGCTCCGGAGGGTATTCAGTTCAATTTTTTTGGCAGAAAGGTCAAAGATGCTCCTGGAGCGAGTGGTAAGTTGCCTCAATGGCGTTGATACGTTCTGTCAGGTCGATCATAAATGCTCCAAGAAATTAATCAAAAATACCCGAAATAAATGATTCCCGGCTAAAAAGTTGTAAGTCTTCGATTTTTTCGCCTAATCCAGCGTATATCACAGGCAGACCAAGTTGATCTTTTATCGCAAAGACCATACCGCCTTTTGCAGAAGTGTCAAGTTTTGCCAGGATGGCACCGTTGAGGTTTACCGCTTTGCCAAAAGCCTCAGCCTGTTGGAGGGCATTTTGACCAGTGGTCGTATCCAACACGATCCATGAGTGATGCGGGGCACCGGGAAGCGCTTTCTCAGCAACCCGGTAGACTTTCTTGATCTCTTCCATGAGGTTGTAGCGGGTATGTAACCTGCCTGCGGTGTCAATCAGGACGACATCTATCCCCCTGGAGACGGCTGCCTTGATGCCATCATAGGTCACCGCGCCAGGATCGCTGCCTTGCTTCGAAGTGATGATCGGCACGCCAACACGGTCCGCCCAAATTTCAAGCTGGTCGATTGCCGCAGCCCGGTAGGTATCTGCGGCGACAAGCAGCACCGACTTTCCCATATTTTTATAACGGGCAGCTAGTTTTCCAATTGATGTCGTCTTGCCGGAGCCGTTCACCCCTGCCACCATGATCACAGTTGGATGGTCGTTTAGCTCTGGTTCTTCAGGTTGGATCAGCAGGTCGGACATTTCTGACTTGATCAGATTTCTAAGCTGATCAGTCTTTGTCAGACCGAGTTCGTCCACTTTTTCCTGGCAGGTGTCTATCAGGTAAAGGGTGGTGCGAACGCCAATATCCGCCTGGATCAGCAGCTCTTCGAGGTGATCCCAGGTGTCCTCTTCGATTTCAGTCGCGCCAAAGAAAGTGGCGATCTTGCCAAAGGTTACACTGCGTGTTTTCGCGAGACTTTCGCGCCATTTATCAAATATGTTTGCCATGATGCGATTATATCATTTGCCTTTTTCCGTAGTCGCCAACTGCCCGCAGCCAGCATTTATCTCGATGCCGCGTTTTAAACGAATAGTTGTCTGGATACCGCGTTTCATCAGTCTGTCACGAAAAGCTTCGACTTTTTCCCGAGGGGAACCTCTATAACTGCTATCCTGGGAAGGATTTAGCGCGATCAGGTTGACCAAACAAAGCATTCCATGCAAAAGCGTGGCAAGCTCGTCAGCATGCGCGAGAGTATCGTTGACGCCATCAATTAACGCATATTCAATCAGAACCCGCCGATGTGTGTAATCAGTATATTTTTTACTGGCTTCGATCAATGCGCTGAGCGGGTAAAACTCATTAGCAGGGACAAGGGCTGAGCGCAAAGCATCATTGGGAGCGTGCAGACTGAGCGCAAGATTCACCTGGGATTTGGCTTCGGTGAATTGACGTATGCGAGGCAGGATACCCACAGTACTGATTGTGATCCTTCTCGCGCCGAAGTTGAGCCCCTTCTGGTCTGTCAATCGAGTGATGGAACTCATGACCTCATCATAATTGAGGAAAGGTTCCCCCATACCCATGTAGACAACATTAGTCAAATCTGTGCCTGCTTCTTGAAGTTTACGCATGCAAAAGATAATTTGGGAAAGGATCTCGCCTGCGGTGAGATTGCGAGTGTAGCCCATTTGACCGGTTGCGCAAAACACGCAGCCCATTGGGCAGCCAACCTGCGTTGAAATGCAAACGGTGTGGCGCCCCTCGTAATGCATTAGGACTGTTTCGATGTAATTATCGTCCTGGAGTTTAAATAAGAATTTTTCAGTCCGCTTATCTCTTGAAATGATTTCCTGTTTTACTTCCAAAGGAAAAAGGGAAAAACGATCTTCCAGCGAGTCCAGCAGCGACTTAGGTAAAGTTGTGAATTTGCTAAAATCCATGTAACGGTGCTGATAGAGGCCTTCTTCAAGCTGTTTCAGTCTGAAAGCAGGCTGACCAAGCTCACGTAGAACAGCTTGAAGGATTTCGTTGGATTGGTCGTATAGGATCGGTTTAGTCATAGAGCAGACTGCTGAGATCTTTCGCTATAATCGTTGGCTGGGGTTGCCAGGCTTGGGCCTGTTCCAAAGAGCTGGCGCCTCCGAGCACTAAGGCGGTCATGCAGCCCGCGTTCTGCCCGCCCAAAACATCTGTTTCGAGCCTGTCGCCAATGCAGAGAGTCTCATGAGGTTTTGTCCCCATGATTTCCATCGCTTGTTCGAACATGGCAGTCTGTGGTTTTCCGATTACAAGTGGCTCCTGGCCTGAGGCAGCAGCCACTGCTGCCACCAGTGTACCTGCTCCGGGTAAAAGTCCAAGGGGCGTGGGGTAAGTGGTATCGGTGTTTGTGGCAATAAATTGAGCACCCTCGCGGATGAGCAAACCCGCATCCGTAAGTTTCTGATAGTTAATGTCAGTGTCAAGCGCTACCAAAACCACACTTGCGTCACTTGATTCATGCTCATTCAGCACGACAAAGCCTTTCTTGCGAACTTGTTCTCGTAAGGAATCTGATCCCACCACGTAAATCCGGCTTGCTGGTGGGTAGTGCAGGAAGATATAATGGAGAGCGGTGTTCGCTGAGGTGACGATATCCTCGGGTTGAGCGTTCACCCCAAAACCTGCTAATTTGTGGACGAATTCGCTGACGCTTTTTGTAGCGTTATTCGTGGCAAATGTAACTTTGAGCCCCATGCTGCTGATACCAGAAAAAATGTCCGGTAAGTTGCCAATGGGCTGCTTATCATGCCAGAGGACCCCATCCATATCCAGGATGAGGCCTCTGATTTGCGGGTAATGATCTGTCAGCATCTGAGAATTATGCTGGTGAGCCGGATTTGACCGGTGGCTGGAGTACTTTGTCGATTAAGCCGTATGTCACAGCCTGTTCGGCGGTCATGTAGAAATCTCGATCAGTGTCACGCTGAATCACATCCAACGGCTGACCGGTTACGTCCGCAAAGAATTTATTTAGATCTGCTTTGAGACGCAGGACTTCGCGTGCCATGATTTCAATGTCACTTGCCTGACCTTCAGCCCCACCAAGCGGTTGGTGCAAGTGGATGGTGGCGTGGGGCAGGGCATATCGCTGTCCCTTCGTCCCGCCCGCAAGCAAAACGGTGCCAAAACTTGCTGTCACGCCAACAGCAACGGTGCTGATTGGATTTTTTATCATCTGCATGGTGTCAAGGATGGCAAGACCAGCATAAATAGAGCCGCCAGGTGAGTTAATGTACATCTGGATGCTCTTATCCGGGTCTATCTGGCTTAGATAGAGTAGCTGGGCAACGACTACATTGGCAACCTGGTCATTGATAGCAGAGCCCACAAAGACGATTCTTTCCTTGAGGAGCAGGGAGTAGATGTCGTATGCGCGTTCTCCAGCAGCTGTACGTTCCACCACCATGGGAATAACTGACTCAAACGGTTTTTTGTCCATAACTGTCCTTTTCTGTTTTCCAACAGCATAACTGCTGAGTGTTAGAGTTTTGTTACTCTTCCTCAGCCTGGTCACCAATTGTTTCTACAGCAGGGCTATCAGTGGCTTCAGGTGCTTTGATTTCGATAACTTCTTCTGGATCTGCCAATTCGCGGAGTTTCCTGCGAATTGAATTTTCAAGCGCCTGGTTGGCAGCCTGCATAGAGACAGATTCAGAGAATTTCTTTGAACCAAGTGATTTCTGAGCTTCGGCAAATTCGCCACTCGTGATCAGATTGTTCACGACTGCCGATACTTCTTTTTCAAGTTCTTCATTCGAAATTTTGATGTCGTACTGCTTTGTGATGGCGTCCATAATCAGGGAACGTTCAATCCGGTTCTTCGCGGTTGGTTTGACCTCTTCTTCGTTGAACTGATCCCGATCCAATTTGCGAAGTTTCAGATATAGGTCGAGGTTGAGGTTGCGATGTTCGAGATCGTGCTCAATTCGGTGCAGCACTTCTTTTTCCTCGTCCTTTAGCATCTGAGGAGGGTACTTGATCACGGATGCCTGGCGAAGTCGATCAACCAGTTCCAGGTAATAAGCATCGTCGTACTCTTCTTTGTTTTTGCTTTCGAGATGCTCACGCACACCAGCATAGAGTTCTTCAGGAGTAGTAAAACCACCGGTGTTTTTCAAAAATTCTTCGTCGAGTTCAGGTAATTCAAGCGCTTTGACGGATTGCAGGTTAATGTTGAATACCACTAACTTGCCCGCAAATTCTTCACTCTCGTGTGTTTTGGGATACTGATGCTCAAGGCTGAAAGTGTCGCCCTCTTTTTTGCCAAGAAATTCCCGAGCAAAGCCTTCAAAAGGCCATTCCTTCTCGCGACTTTCTTTATCAGTTGGGATAAGGGTTTGCTGGGGGCTGGACTTTACAATAATGGGATCTTTCCCCGGTTCAGCATTTTTATCCACTGCCTCGACGGTCATGTAAACAACATTGCCTTCAGCCGCAGGAGTATCTAATGGGACAATGTTGGCATAATTTCGCCGCATGGACATAACAAATTCTTCAACCTCAGCATCGGTGACAGGCTTGAGTTCGTACTCTTTGTTTAATTCATCGATTCCTTTGAGTTCAACTTCCGGGTCGAGAGGAACGGTGAATTCGAACACGAGTGGGTCTTCACTTTTTATATTGTCAAAAGAACCAGGTCCCCAGGGTTTAATCTCTTCGGCATCAAGGATCTTAGGATAAGCATCCTCAACCAGGAGATCGATGGCTTCCTGGAAAATGCGATCTTCCCCAACATAGCTGAGCACCATGTTGTAGGGGGCCTTACCGGGTCTGAATCCTGGAATGCGTGTGCTTTGGGCAATCTTCCGTGCAGCTCTGCGTTTGAATTGGTCAACCAATTCTCCCTCAATCTCGGTTGTGAGTTTCACTTGGTGGTCGTCGGTGTAAGTCTTTTCAGTTTTCAATGCGTACCTCAATAAGTAAATTTGTTTGAAGTGGGGAAAGAGGGGCTCGAACCCTCACGCGTCACCGCACATGATCCTAAGTCATGCCTGTCTGCCAATTCCAGCACTTCCCCTCGAAAAAATCATTATATATTACTCGACACGGAGCGTCAAACCAAATCGCTAATCCATTCGTGAAACACAGTATTTTTTGCTCGGGTGGACGGATAAATATTGAACCAAAGAATAACATTATCTGGTTCGTGTAAAAGAGAGTTATTGTTCTGGATTTCTTTAGAAGATGTTTACTTTTGATGCTTCTGATACCATTCCAGAGTACTTCTAGCCAGGGCTCTGTTCATAGGGAAGTCGCTATCTTCCGAAATATCCTTTGGTCCATTTTTCAGTAATATGGATAGAAATGGTATCAATTGATCCTCGTAGATCTTCATGCACTTCTTTGCTTCAAAGCTTGGCCAGGCGTTGCAGCTAACACAAAGTCTCCTGTTGGATGTGTCAACAAAAGGAGGGATCTCATCGTAGAGGGGATCGTCCGTATCGATGACGTACTTTTCTAAAGTACCGTAAGGAATTCCCTCAAAACCTTTTACAGTTGGTGGCTCTGCATCATGGTTATAGGGATCCGCGGTGATATCCAGAATAACCGCGTGTCCAGGGAGATTGCCAAGCATTGAATTTCGGATAATAAACTTCGAGGTGTCCTTCCGCTTGGTTGCGTCAGCGAGAATATCCGCTGAGGAAAGAATGTTTTTGAGTGCTTTTTCATCTCTCAAGACAGCTCTGCTCAAAACAGTTACTGTCAGTCCTGGTAAGTTTTGGGGCAGGAACTCAGCATCGCTTATCTTCTGGAATGCCCTTGTCGCTTTTTGACCAACAGGTCCAATACCTACAACGACTGCTTGAAGGGGGCTTCTGCCAGGAGAAGAGAATTTGGGATGGCGCTTCTTGAGTTCCTCGAAAGCGACTTTAACGGCCGGGTTAGATGTGCCTTCATAGTAGACAAAAAGCCTTTTACCCTCGTCATTAATAATGCCGTCCATGGAAAATGGCAATATGCCGGTTTTTTGAATGAACTGGTTGCGCACTGGCCTTGCTTCGTAATGGAGCATCGAGAAAAGAATTGCACCCTGTCTCATTTTGGCTATAACAGATTTTTTGGGAGCTCTGACTACGATCACGAGATCCTTGCTATGAAGCTCATCCAATGATTCAAGAAATATTAACCCGGGATTTTCCTTTAGATAGTCTTCGTGAGTAAAACCCAAATCCTTTCCATAGCCTGCTTCAAGGAAAATCTCTTTATCTGTCAATCTCCCCATCTTACCGAAAAGGGAGGGCAGAAAATCTCTTTTTTCTTCAGGTCCTTTGTGCATTCGCGGAAAAGCGATGGTTGATATGTTCACTCATGTATCCTTTCAAAAATCATTTGGGTAACTCCAATCGGAGTTTCCTCAATTATCTAAATCCACACTCATCAATATTTAACTTGGAAGCTTAAATTTCCAGAAACACATCCGATCAAGGCAGGGATGGTATTGAAATTTGTCCAAACCGGATTATTTTCAGTTGATTACCAGGTCTGCTGGCTCGAACAAACATGACCACAAGTCATGCCTGATTTTCAATTCCAGACGTTCCCCTCAAAAAATGATTATAGACCAGGCAGAATTCTTCGTCAAATATTGGGAATTTATTCAAACAGAGCTTGGTTCAACTTCAGTTGGATCGAACGATTCTCGCTCCACTCCCGAAACAGCGCTTCGGAAATGCCAAATGGCGCCAATACCGCGCTGCCAGCCTTGGCCAGCAACTCGATGTATTTTGGCTTGTTCACTTCCATGGGGTCAATCGGTTTGCCCAAATCCCACGCGAATACATCCGGTTCGCCCTTGCGATACACAAAGCGAATGCGCATACCGGGTTTGATGAGCATGCCGGCTGCTTCCATCTGTCGCGCAGCCCGCACCGATGCCGTACTGGCTTTGTAAGCGTCCAGCGCGTAACTGACCTTGCCATTGATCACCAGCTGATCCACAGGCACCTGGTTTTCCTCCAACTTTTGCAGCGAGGTATAGTAGAAGCAAAACGCCTCGTGGATGCAAGCGGAGAGTTCGGCTTTGGTGTGTGCCTGCCCCAGCAAGGCGATCATTTGCTTTTGCACAGCCGCAATCCAAATGGGGGTGTTGCGCCGGCGGGCTTCCAGCCCGCGCACTTTGATCTCACCGCTCTGGAAAACGCCGAAATAGCGGTTGGCTATTGGAATACGCGCGTCGGTCTTGGAGGGTAAGAATGCCACCCAGCGGTAGACCCCATCCAGGTTGATTGTCAGCCCGGTGTGCAGGTTGATTTTGCTGATCACATCAGTAAAGTGCTCTTGCTTGTTGCAGCCCTTTTTTTTGATCCAGAGCGCGTCAACGTACATGTGGAGCACCTCAAAGCCCTCTGATTCTGCCACTTCTTTGGCGCGCAGCAGCACCTCGCGCCCGCCTTTGGTGACGGCTTCGTGCGCTTCTATACGTCCATAACGTGCGTTTTTGTAACCCAGGAATCCAAAACAAACCACCAGCAACCACTTTAGTGCGTTGGCGCGTTCTTTTAATGTCGCTACCATCGGGTGGTCTGGTGGGTATTGGCGGATCTTCTTCTTGATTGACACGCGCTTTTCGTAGAGAGGTTTGAGCGTCAGCGGGACCACGCCCAGTTCTTCCCTGGCGGGCTCGAGCAAATCCGGCAGGGGTACTTCCGGCGAAATGTTGCCTTTGATAATCACCGCCGGATACATCGAGACAAAATCCACCTGCGCTACGTTCATGTGCAGCCCCACTTTGGGCTGGTAGATCATCCCGCCGCGGTCAGACTGGATCAACTGCATGCCGCTCTTGAACTCTTCCACCTGGCGTTTTTGATAGGGCACCAACACGCCCTTCTCCAGAGCGGTGATAACTTGCATGGCTGAAATTCCCTGCCCGGGCGAGACGCGCGCCGCTTTCTCGATGGGCAGCGTGGTAACACGCGCCATTTCCAGCGTGCCGGCCAGGCTGTAGTCCGACCACATCATTGAGGATTTTCGGTCCACGTGGCAGCGACCGAAGAGATGGGCTTCTTCCGGGCGGTAGATGATGTGCCCATAGGAAAAGTAGGTCGTTTCTTTTTGCCATCGCACCGGGCGGGTGGCATCCCGGTTGAGCTGCAGAGGGATGCCTTTTTCTTCCGATTGTACATTTAGAAAGGGGATCAACCAGCTGTCTCCCCAATCTGTGGCAAAAATATCCGGATCATAAGCCGCCAGTGCCTCGTTGAGCAGCCGCAGGTAATCGCCGGCAGGGTCCAGCGCGACGTGCTGCGCAAAGCGATCGGTGCGCATGAGCAGCGATCGCACCTTGCCGCGGTTTGGATCGCAATCCGGCTTTAGGTCAAAGATGCGCAGCGGCGGCAGCTCAGGTATCAGATCCCAGCGGGTGTTGAGCGGGCGGATGGACTGGATGAGCTGGTTCTCGTCAACCTCCAGTTCGCACAGTGCCAATGGAAAGACGCCGTGGCGAGCCATGTAGCGCGTGCCAATCGTGACATCCGCGTCATAGTAGGTCAAGTCGGGGAATTCAGCTTCGATATCGCGAAAAAGACTGACCTGGCTGGCGGGCGAGTCCATGTCAATCTGCATCACATCCACTGGGTCTGCCACAAACACATCCTGTTTTTGCCTGCGGCTGAGCCCCAAAACACCCGTTTTGCCGGCGACGCGCTTCCAGAGCATGCGCAGTTGTTCATTTGGGCCGGCAGCGTAGAAGCTGACCGGGAAAGCCTGCCTGAAGCAGACACGGCGGTCATCTTCCCCGATGAACCACAGCGTCAATCCTTCTTCCTGGTTGAGGTAAAGGTCCAGCAGCCAGCCGCGGAAAGTCATCAGGGCGCCTCCTCAAAGTCGGCATAATTCAAAGCGCTGGCGGGCTCGGGCTGCACTTCGGGGGGGATCTCCACCAGGTCTGCTGCCGTTTCTTTCTGTGGGGCATCAAACAAGGCTGAAACGGTGGCATTCAGCAGTTGAATGAATTCATCTTCCTTTTCCGCCTCAATACGATCAGCTTTAAAAGGATCGGCGTTGGGCAGCACTTTTTGCATGGACTTAAGTTGCTTGTAGAGCTCGAGCAGAATGGCAATCAGGTACATGTCCAGCGGGTAAAGATTGGAAGCATAGGAGGCTTCAGCCAGGTGCAGCCGCGACATCACCAGGAGCTCATCCAAAAGGACCTGGTCATCCTTGCGCAGGGCGCGTTTGAAGCGATTAAGCGCGGCTTCTTCTTCCTGCCATGTCTGGGTGATGGATGCAATCGTTCTTCCCATAAGAACCTCATCCAAAAAGGGGCATTTGTGTCTGCTGCGCGGTTTGTAGCGAAAGCGGCTCTTCCCAGCAAACATCCACATTGTTTTTGAGCATCTCAAGTAAAACAACTCGTTGATGGGCAATCAGCGGGATTGGCCGCACACTGATGACCACGGGTGCCGAGGCGCTCAGCCGCGTGAGTAAGCCGAGGCTGTGGTCCAGCAGGCGCTGCGCGTCTTTGAGCTCGACATCTTCATCAAGGAAAGTTGCCAGCAGATCCAGCACCACCAGCGGCTCCTGTGGCGGGTTGGCAGCTACAGCCTGCAGCATGGCCAGCACCTGGTAACAGGTGAAGGCGCGTGAAAGGCGGATGTTGCACATAACCCGCACGGGGTCGGAGGTGTAGGGGCGGATCAATTTGGCAACCGAATACATGTTGGAACGATTACCGCAGTCCAAAACGGTTACAGGCTGGATCAGGCTCAACCTGGCGATCAATTCCAACATTTTGTTGGAAAGCGCCTGGGCGCCAATTGCCAGAAAACGCCTGGAGGGCAGGGGAGTGCCGAAAGGTATCAGTGAACTTTCCATGTTCTAATTATATAGAACAATTGTTCTAATGTCAAGAATTGTAAGTGTTTCAAAGGGTGAAGAGTCTTGAAAACTGTGGTTTCAAAGTGGTCAGTTTTCGTAGTTAATAATGGAAAAAGAAGAAGGTAGGTAAGAGATTCTATGAGATAATACAGGCAAACAATCCGGTCTGGGAGGCAGACCACAACTCGCCTTGACTTATCTTGTGCTTGTTTTCTGTCAAACCTCACCCCCAGATCCTAAGAGAAAGGGAATCGTTTATGAATAAGAAGATCATCATTGCCGGGTCGTGTCGGACCGCAATAGGGAAGATGAGTGGCATGCTCTCCACTGTTCCTGTAGCAAAACTTGGCGAGGTTGTCATCCGGGAAGCCGTCCGCCGGGCAGGCATCCAGCCAGCTGATGTGGACATGGTTTACATGGGTTGTGTTTTGCAGGCCGCACAGGGGCAAAACGTTACCCGCCAGGCTGCTGTGAATGCAGGCATTCCTGTTGAATCCCCGGCTATCACCATTAACGTTGTCTGCGGTTCCGGTCTTGAGGCGGTCAATATGGCAGCCAGGATGGTTTTGCTTGGTGAAGCGGATGTGGTGGTGGCTGGCGGGATGGAAAATATGTCCGCTGCTGCGTACGCGCTGCCCCTTGCACGGGCCGGTTATCGCCTTGGCGACGGAAAACTGGTGGATACGATGGTGAATGATGGTTTGACGGATGCTTTCAGCCAGTTGCACATGGGCATCACGGCTGAAAATGTCGCAGAACAATGGCACCTGACTCGCCAGGAATTGGATGAATTCTCAGCGATCTCCCAGCAGAAAGCTGCAAAAGCCCAGGCTGATGGCAAGTTTGTGGAAGAAATTGTGCCGGTTCAGATACGCATCAAGCGCGATGTGATCGATTTTGTAGAGGACGAAGGTATCCGCGGGGATGCAACCGCCGATGGACTGGCAAAGCTGAAGCCTGCCTTCAAGCCGGATGGGGTGGTTACCGCCGGTAATGCCTCCACGATCAATGATGGTGCCGCGGCGGTCGTCGTGATGAGCGAAGAGAAGGCGCGTGAACTTGGCGTTACCCCTGAAGCGATCTGGCTTGGAAGTGCTTTGGAAGGCGTTGAACCTTCAATCATGGGCATTGGTCCCGTGGCAGCCACCAAAAAATTGTTGGAAAAATTGGGTATAACGATTGCAGATTTCGATGTCATCGAAGCCAACGAGGCATTCGCGGCTCAGTCTGTGGCAGTGTTGCGCGACCTGGGCATGGACCCTGATAAGGTGAACGTAAATGGCGGCGCCATTGCATTGGGCCATCCCATCGGGGCGTCTGGCTGCCGAATTCTTGTTTCGCTGATCCATGAAATGAAACGCCAGGAAAGCGCGAAACTTGGACTGGCAACGCTCTGCATCGGCGGCGGCATGGGTTGCGCCACCGCGATTGCAAAACCTGAGGCATAAACATGGCGATTGTTCAGTACGAAACATCTGGGCAGGTCGGACTGATCACCATCAACAGACCTGAAGCCTTAAATGCAATCAACAGGGCTGTTTTACACGAGCTGAATGAAATTCTGGATGCGGTGGATCTTGAGACTACCCGCTGCCTGGTGATCACTGGAGCGGGAGAGAAAGCGTTCATTGCTGGCGCTGACGTGGCAGAAATGTGCTGTATGACCGAACCAGAGGCCAGGATATTCAGTGAAACTGGAAACGCGCTGTTCAGAAAGATCGAAACCTTTCCCATGCCTGTGATTGCCGCCATCAATGGCTACGCGTTGGGCGGTGGGAATGAGCTGGCATTAAGCTGTGATATTCGAATCTGCAGCGAGAACGCTGTCTTCGGGCAGCCTGAAGCCGGCTTGGGCATTACCCCAGGCTTTGGGGGTACCCAACGCCTTGCTCGCGTGATTGGATCCATTTCGAAGGCAAAAGAATTGCTGTTTACTTGCAGGAATATCAAAGCGGAGGAAGCCCTTCAAATCGGTTTAGTGAGTTGTGTCTTTCCCCAGCAAGACCTGCTGGCGGAAGCCTTAAAAATCGCCAATCGTATCGCGGTGAATGCTCCCATTGCTATCCGAAACATCAAGAAGGCTGTGAATGAAGGACTGGATATGCCAACTCCGGACGGGATCCAGCACGAGGTTGCCTTATTCAGCAACTGTTTCACGACTGAAGATCAAAAAGAAGGTATGCAGGCTTTTATCGAGAAACGCAAAGAGAAAGCCTTCAAAAATCGGTAATTGAATTAATGGCAGCCTGGAAAAAATCCAGGCTGCTTTGCTAAAAGGAGAAACTATGAAAGTAGCAGTGATCGGGGCAGGCATCATGGGAAGCGGGATTGCCCAGGCTTTTGCTCAAACGGATGGATACGAAGTCATTCTCACCGATATCACCCTTGAATTTGCCCAAAAAGGGCAGCAACGGATTGCCAAAGGCTTGCAGAGCAGGGTGGACCGCGGCAAGTTGGAACAAGCCACTGCAGATCAGGTCAACGCCCGAATCACCGCAGGTCTGCTTGAGGATTGCTCGGATTGTGACCTTGTAATCGAAGCTGTTTTGGAAGAAATTTCCATCAAACGGGAGACTTTCAAGGCACTGGACTCAATTGCTAAACCCGATTGCATTTTTGCAAGCAACACCTCCTCGCTTTCGATCACCGAAATCGCTCAGGGCTTGACTCATCCCCTGGTTGGGATGCACTTTTTCAATCCCGCGCCGGTCATGAAGCTGGTCGAGGTTATTCCTGGGCTGTCTACACCAGCGGAGGTCGTGGAGAAGGTTTCAGAGATTGCAAAAGGGTTGGGCAAAACTCCTGTGGAGGTAAAAGAATCAGCTGGCTTTGTGGTCAATCGCATCCTGATACCAATGATCAACGAGGCTGTAGGCATTTATGCCGAAGGCGTTGCCAGCGTTGAGGGAATCGACACAGCTATGAAGCTCGGTGCCAATCACCCGATGGGACCTTTGGAATTGGGTGATTTGATCGGGTTGGATGTCTGCCTGGCAATCATGGAAGTGCTTTATAAGGAGACTGGCGATAGCAAATACCGCCCGCATCCGTTACTGCGCAAGATGGTCCGGGGCGGCAAGCTCGGGCGCAAAACTGGCGAGGGATTTTATACCTACTAAAAGCGACAAAAAAACAGTGCTGGTCAAACTGACCAGCACTGTTTCTCTTTATAGAAAAGAATGCTAGCCCATCTGCTTCAAAGCTGCGCTGATGATCAACGGAGCGCTGGTGGCGGCTTTGATCTCGTCCAGGGTGTAATCCGGGTTTTGTTCGATCAGCACAAACCCCTCATGTGTGACCTCGATGACGCCCATCTCGGTGATGATCAGGTCAACCGCGTTGACCGCCGTGAGGGGTAGGGTGCATTCAGGAAGAAGTTTTGGAGCGCCTTTGGCGGTGTGCTCCATGGCGACGATCACTTTCTTTGCGCCGCTAAGCAGGTCCATTGCGCCCCCCATCCCGGGCACCATTTTGCCAGGGATCATGTAGTTGGCAATGTCGCCATTTTCGGCCACCTGCAACGCTCCCAGCACAGTCACATCCACATGTCCACCGCGAATAATCCCAAAAGACATGGCGCTATCGAAAAAGCTTCCTCCAGGGAGGATAGTGACTGGCATCGCGCCCGCGTTGGCGATGCAGGGATCGAGCTGTTCCTCAGTGGGGACGGGGCCAACCCCGATGAAACCGTTTTCGCTTTGAAAAGTGACGTCTCTGCCTTCGGGGACGAAATTCGCGACCAGCGTAGGCAAACCAATTCCAAGGTTCACAAGCGTGCCATCCTGAAGCTCCTGGGCAACACGTTTGGCAATAAATTCCTGCATTTGCTGTTTGTCCATCATAGTGCGCCTCCGTCGACGATGTGATCAATAAAGACCCCGGGAACCACCACTTCGTCCGGGACCATTTCCCCAACCTTTACAACTTTTTGCGCTTCGACGATCGCGATATCCGCCGCGGCACCCATGTAGGTGTTAAAGTTGCGCGTGGCACCATGGAATGACAGATTGCCTTTTTCGTCGGCTTTCTCTGCGAAAAGTAAGGCAATGTTTGCCCGCAAAGGCTTCTCGAGCAGGTATCGTTCACCATCAATCTCGATGACCGTTTTACCTTTTTCCACTTGGGTTCCTAATCCAGTTTTGGTGAGAACGCCGCCAAGCCCGAAGCCGCCAGCCCTGATCTGCTCGATCAGCGTGCCTTGTGGGACAAGCACAACTTCGGTTTCGCCTTCCAGCATTTGCCGGCCGGTTTCGCGGTTGGTTCCAACGTGAGAAGCCATGATTTTTTTGAACATCTTGGCGACAACCATCTTTCCAACACCACGATCCACAAAACCAGTGTCGTTGCAAATGAGAGTCAGATCCTTGACACCCCTGGCGATGAGCGCGTCAATGAGCCGTTCTGGCGTGCCAACTGCCAGGAAACCCCCAACCATAATCGTATCGCCGTCCCTCACGAGGTTCACTGCATCTTCCAAACTGATCAACTTACTCATAACTGCTACCTTTCTCCAGGACAAACAATAATTTACAAGGCTTGCTGTTTGCGGGCAGCCAACTCGGTGCAGACATAACTGGCCACGTCATCCGCGTACTTTCCAGGGCCAAAGCCCGCGTCACAGCCCAACTCTTTGGCGAGCTCGTGGCTGATGCGAGGACCACCAATAATCAGCAGAAACCGCTTTCGCAGACGCTCTGCTTCAAGCAGTTCAACCAGCTCGGTCAGGTTTTGAACGTGGACGTTTTTCTGGGTCACCGTCTGAGAAACCAGCAAAACATCGGCGTCAAACTCGACAGCTTTGCGAATAAAATCCTCGTTCGTCACCTGGCTGCCAAGATTGAGCGCTTCGATCATCTTGTATCGCTCCAATCCGTAATGACCCGCGTAACCCTTCATGTTCATGATCGCGTCGATTCCGACTGTATGGGCGTCGGTTCCTGTGCTGGCGCCAATCACCTTGATCTTTCGTCCAAAGTTCTGCTGAATGAACAGATCGGTCTCATCCATCGTCATCCGATTGATATCTACGAAATCCACATGTATTTGCGTATAGTCTACAGAGTGGATCAAGCTTCCATACACCACGAAGAAGGTGAAAGACTTATCCAGTGGGGCATGATGCGTTACCGTTGGCTCAACCAGGCCCATTCTCATTGCCAACTGTCGTGCCGCTTCAACCGCGTTATCGCTGTCCGGCACTGGCAGGGTGAAAGAGATCTGGACTTTGCCGTCATTCATCGTGTCGCCATACGGTTTGAGGTGAGTCAGGTCCAGGGTCTTGTCGAAATCAGCTTTTGATACTGAATATCGTCCACTACTCATTTTTTCCCTCCTCATGCGCTGTTTTGGTTTGATGATAACGTTCGGATCCTGATTTCGCCTCTTCCATAAGCAAGGTAATGAACGGATTAAAGTAGCGGTCTTCTTTGACTATCACTCCGGAGAGTCCTTTGCCTCCTTCAAACGGACGTTTGACACTTGCAAGGCGTCCTTCTTCGATTGACCTGAAAAGACCATCCCGTTGGATATCTTGAAGCAGATCGAGCGTCAGGTCAAGCAATGTTGCGGCACGCTGTTCCATGATTCCGCCTTCACGGAACTCAATATCATCTCCAAAATCTGCAAAGCTTGTCGCAATGTAGCGGGCATTCTCAATTGCGAGAGCCCGGTCTGCCAGGAAGGGGGTATGGATGGCTTCCGTGAGCATGCCAAGCAGGTGAATGCGCTGATCACTGATAACAGTGACAATATTAAAAAGCGCGTCCTGAACATGCCCTCTGAAGACGTTACCGGTCTTGAACTTGGTAGGCGGCATGTATTTAAGAGGGGCATTGGGGAAGATCTGCCGGGCAAGCTGTGCCTGGGCAAGTTCATACAAGAAAGCGTTTTTTAACTCGGGATTCATCTCAAAGGCATGTCCCAAACCCATCTGCTCTTCGGGCAGTCCAGATTTCAGGGCAAATTGTTCATTGATGAGTTGAGAAGCTAACACCGTATGCGCTTCTTCATAAGCATCGGAGGTCGTCAGATAGTTATCCTCACCAGTGTTGATAATGATTCCCGCGGCAGCGTTGATCAAGCGCGAGAACTCCTGGTCGATGAGCGTACGTTGCATATTGATGTCGCGGAAGAGGATGCCATAAAGCGCGTCGTTCAGCATCACATCCAGGCGTTCCATCGCGCCCATGACCGCCATTTCAGGCATGCAGAGACCTGAGCAGTAGTTGCACAAGCGAATATAACGCCCTAACTCTGCCCCGACTTCATCCAACGCAGCCCGCATCAAGCGAAAATTCTCCTGAGTTGCCATGGTGCCGCCAAAACCCTCGGTCGTTGCTCCAAATGGGACGTAATCGAGCAGGCTTTGCCCGGTCGTGCGGATGACTGCGATCACATCCGCGCCTTGCGTGGCAGCCGCCTTGGCCTGGACGATATCTTCATAAATATTCCCGGTGGCGACAATGACGTAGATCAATGGGCCAGCATGATCGCCATACTCGAACAGTTTTTCTTCCCGAATAATGCGATTGTGGTGAATTTTATCGATTGCTTCTTCGGCTTTCTTTTCCGCCCAGAGCTTTATCTCAAATAGGTCTACCGGTTTAGTCTGAGTAAGGTCCAACTCCCCGCGCGAAACAGATTCCGCTAATTCCTGAGGTTCTTTGTCAAGCGCTATGGCGGCCTGCCCCAACCAGTAGGCTGCTCCAAAACCAAGCAATTGGCGGGATGCCAGGTGATCCACGACAACGTTTGGTAAAGGAACACCCATCGCGTTGACCCCATCGATGCCCAAAAGGCGGCAAATTGAGCGCTCAATTGTCGTGGTGGTGAATTGTTGGGTGTAAGCATGGACGACTTCAACAACCTGCCTGGCTGCTTCCCGAGCCTGGATAACCTTTTGCCAATCTATTCTGAGTGTTGCCATTGATCCTCCTGCCGGGCTGCTTTCATCTCGTGTAACAATTCTTCATCCACACCAAGCAGTTCAGCAATTTTGATTGCACCCGAAGGGGCCTGATTTACGCCATCAATCTCTTCAAGGCGATAATCCATGAGACTTTGAATTCTCCTGACACGAGTCAGGTCATCGTTGTAAAAATTCATCGCCATGCTTGAAAGGTCTGTTGCCGAATTTTCTTCTGTACCGTCTGTTTTGGAGGCAGCAGATCGATAGTTCGGTAGTTCTGCCAGGGAATCCGGATTGATGCCGCGCACCTGGTAGAACCTGATGCCAGGCGCCGTTTTGACGTGATAGTGGGTGGCGATGAAAAAGGTGCTGTCAGAATTGCCGTAGGTGTTGCAAAGAGCCTGCACGATGGTTGTGGCCTCAGCAGGATTCGTTCCACGGCAGGGTTCATCCATCAGGATCAAACCTTTTTGAGTTTTGCTTTTGCGGAAGTGATTGCGGATCTGAACAGCCTCAAGACCAAAAGAAGAAAGACCCCGATTCAGATCGCCCTCATGGCTGGCTTCAAAGGCAAAAAAGTCAAACAAAGGTGTTTGCAGGCTTTCACAACTCGGGAAATACCCCAGTTGGGTCATCAGCAATGCCAGGAAGATGGTTTTCAGGGCAACGCTTTTGCCGCCCATGTTGGCTCCCATCAAAACAGTCGCGCCCTGACGTAATTCGATTGATATCGGTGTGAAAGACGCCCCTTGTTTTTCAAGCGTTGCAGCCACCAGCGGATGAAATGCATCTTGAAGTATTGCTGGTTTGTGCTGCTCAACCAGCTGGGGCTCGCAGCCATTCCACCTGACAGCCAGGATGGCTTTAGCGAGCCGAAAATCGAGTTTGGCGCAATTATTCGTGTTGTTGTGAATTTCAGGTAACCATTCTGCCAGCTTTTCGCCCAATTGTCGGCGAATGTTTTCCTCTTCCCCGTCTTCCCGGGCGGTTATGAGGGCGCGTTGGGTCAACAAGGTCTTGCGTTGGGGACCAGTTGCCTGCCTGATTTTGCTTTCAAGCTCATTTTTTTGTGCTCTGATTTCGCTAAGTTCTGGAGAATAATCGTTGTAGATGTGAAAAGCTGGGTTTCCAGTGCCGGCCGGATCAAGCAAGGCTGCGGCAGATTTGGTGTCATCAAAGTTGATGCCGGCAGCATCAAGCAAACTTTTCATCTTGCCCAGGCGATCAAAAATTGACAGAGCGCTTTTCAGCTCAAAGAATTCAGTGTCATTCAGCAAACTGCCTTTATCGAGCCTTGTGAGAGTGCCTTTTAGCTCGCGCAGTCGCGAAAGGGATGTTTGCGCTTCTGTGATTTGAGGGTTGTTGGCTCTGACCAATAGAATAAGGCGGCCAATAGCGTCCAGTTCTTCTTGCAACGCGTCCCTCGAATCGTTTGAAAAGAACTGAAGGCGATTCTTTAATTTGGCACCTTGAGGCGACCTGCAACGGCAGGCTTCAAGGACCTTTTGCAATCCTAAATCCTCTAAAAATTCCGGGGAAATGATGACCGAAGTTTGCATAGCAGGCTCAGACATTCCTGGGACCCATATCCACCACGGGAACAGGTAGTTTTTTGCGCATTTCGTCGAGGTAAGGCTGCGAATCAAGGCATTGCCCATCAGCCCGGGTGGGATTAAGGCAAACCAGGCGCACCTCTATTGGGGTGAGTACCGCAAGATCAACTCTTCGTTCACGAAGTTTGAGGTAACTATTAGGTTTGATGAACAAACGCGTGCCATCTTCGACCACCAGAGTCAAATTGGCAAAATTTGTTTCGCTCAATAACTCCTCCAGCACCCGATCGGTCATTGCACCTTGCAGATACAGGAAATGTGTGTCAGGTTTCAGGGCACTGGCGATATCTTTTCCATAACCAACCGACGCAGGCGTATCTAAAGTTGAAATGTCTAAATGTGGGACCTTGCCGCTTAGCATAATCGTGCGTTTCCCTGGATTCGTCCTGGTTGCCTGAGCAAACAAGTTTGCAGTATCCTCTGGAAGAGCTGGTGTTTGAAGCATATCAAGCGCAAAATTGGTCATCTCAGCCATGACTTCGGGGTCTGTGGAAGTCTCTGCGCTAACGCAGAGGAAGACAGCCTCGCTCATCCCCGAGCCGGCTTGCGAACGGCGCGAGAAAGCTCCATCAAGAATAAAAAGACAATCAGGTTCGTGCTGACGCATCAATCTTTCAATACTGCTTATCTCATCTGTCACACTGGGTCCTGCCAACTCCACGTAGCCATCGCTTAACGCGCGGCAGACTATCACTTCACCCAAAGCTGTTCTGATGTTGCTCAGCTCAAGGATCTCGAGCAGAGCATCACTGTTTTGCAGGGCTGCTTGTGCGGATGCGATCAGCGTGCCAGCAGGAACGTAGATGCGCGGCTTTTCGTAACCACTCAGGATATCTTCCGATTCTCCGTCCCGACCGATCGAAGTGAGGGCTAATGGTCGTGTTTGACCCGCTTCTTGCCAGGTTGCAATGATATGGTTGAGGCAGGTTGTTTTTCCCGCGTTTTTAGACAGCCCGATGATAGCCAGAGATTGCAGGTCCTGTAAACCTGTCAGCTGGAACAGATCAATGCTTGATCCTGCCGCAAACGCGTCCATGCAAACCGTCTTCTATGCCTTATGCTTTCTTCGGTTTCGAAGCAGACCCTCTGGCTCAAGGGTCATTTTTTGACCAGCCAGCAGGCTGGCAACGCCGATCAATTCCACTTTCTCTTCACCTCTGCAAACCGGGCAATTACACTCATTCTTATATTCTTCCGGCTCTTTGTAAGTGGTGATCACGCCCTCAAAATTCCGCAAAACAATGTGATCGTGGTTTTGGGAGATTAGATAATCAGGCATGACCGGGATCTTGCCTCCGCCGCCAGGTGCGTCCACTACGTAAGTTGGGACGCAGAAACCAGAGGTGTGACCCCTTAAACTTTCAATAATTTCCAGCCCCTTGGCAACCGGCGTGCGGAAATGCGACAAACCAAGAGACAGGTCACATTGATAAATGTAGTATGGACGCACGCGGATGTATGCCAGGCCGTTAACGAGTTTACGCATCACGTGCACACAGTCGTTTACGCCTCGCAAAAGGACTGACTGATTGCCTAATTGCACGCCTGCATCAGCTAACCTGGCAGTTGCACGTTTGGAATCCGGGGTTATTTCATTTGGATGATTGAAGTGCGTGTTAAGCCAGACAGGGTGGTATTTCCGAATCATTTCAACCAGCTCAGGGGTGATTCGCTGAGGAAGTACCACTGGCGTACGTGATCCAATCCGGATGATTTCAACGTGATCGATGGCGCGCAATTCGGAGAGAATATATTCCAGGCGCTCGTTGCTCATCAACAGTGCGTCCCCGCCAGAAAGCAGCACGTCCCTTACAGCCGGAGTGTTGCGAATGTAGTCGATGCAGGCATCGATCTGCGCGCGTGTACGGGCGCCGTCTTTTTGCCCAGCCAGTCGGCGGCGGGTGCAGTGCCGGCAGTACATCGCGCATTGGTCGGTGATAAGGAAGAGCACACGGTCAGGATAGCGGTGAGTCAGGCCGGGAACGGGGGAGTCTCCATCTTCTTCGAGAGGGTCCAGCAGGTCTTCCGGGCTGCGATAGGCTTCGTCGCCAGTCGGCACAGCCTGCCTTCTTACCGGGTCGTGAGGGTCATTAGGGTCGATCAGGCTCAAGTAATATGGAGTGATTGCCATGCGGAATACTTCGAGTGCTTTTCTTGAGCCCTCTTCCTCTTCAGCTGTAAGCGGCAAATACTTCTTTAGCGTGTCAACGTCCGATATGCGGTGGGAAACCTGCCAGTGCCAGTCATTCCACTGCTCCTCCGACACATCCGGGAAGAGCATTTTTCGCCTGGTTTCACCGCTCGTGTTGATGTATTTATCTTCAGCTTTCATCCTTTAACTCCTTCGTTTATGAAAGAGGCTGCAATTTTTCCGCAGTCATTAGTTTCAGTATTAGATGTAACTTTTCTCAAAGATGTCACGCAATGCCTGCGACTCGCGCAGTTCCTGCAGGGTGAATTCCGCATGGTTGCGGGTGTAGCCGTTGCCAATGATCATGGTGACGTCTTTGCCGATGCCTTCAGCGCCCAGGGCGGCACGCGTGAAGCTGGTTGCCATGCTAAAGAAGTAAACCAGTCCGCCGTCACGGACAGGAAGAATGGTGGACATTTCCGTGCCGTGGATATTGACCACATTGATGGCAACGTCATATTCTTTCCCGTCATTGCATTCCAAGGCTTTTTCAAGCACCTCCACTGGATTGGCTGCGTCTGCCACAAAGTACTTGTGGACAAAATGATTGTCCAGCAAGGTCCGTTCATAGCGATTATTGCGGCTCATGCCCACAACGTTTCCGCAGGGACCCACGCGTTTCATCGCTTCGTAGCCGCAGAGCATGCCGCTCTTGCCGCCGGCGCCGAGGATAAGCACCGAGTCGCCAGGCTTGACGATGTTTGCGGTCTGAGCTGGCGCGCCGGCAACATCCAGGGCAGCCAGAGCAAGTGCCTCAGGCATGTCGTCCGGTAGTTTGGCGTAAATGCCGCTCTCAAAGAGAATGGCTTGCCCTTTGATATCCACACGGTCGGTTTCAGGATGAACTGCCAGGATCTCTTCAATGTGGAGGGGGGTCAGAGAAAGCGATACCAATGACGCGATGCGATCGCCAACTTTGATGTCCGTTCGGTGTTGCAGAGCAGGGCCGATTTTTGCGATGCTGCCCATCAGCATGCCGCCGGAGCCTGTCACCGGGTTTTGCATCTTGCCGCGTTCGCCGACAATTCCCAAAACCATCTCCTTCAGGCGTTCTTCATCTTGCTCAGATGCGGTCCAGAGCTGCCTGAAACTGGCAGAGTCGATGTTCAATGCCGAAACGTCAATCAGAATTTCGTTGTCGTAGATCTCCATTGTGTTGTCGATCTTTTGCGCGGCCTGCGGCAGCAGCCCTTTGGGCTCGATCACGCGGTGTGCACCATATTTATTACCCATTGCCATAAAACAATTCCTCCGTAGATTGATTACACTAATTTACACGCTCAGGCATGCCCAATATCTGGCGGGCTTCTGCCGGCGTGGCGATTTCAAAGTTCAGTTCTTTTGCGATGCGAACGATTCGTTCGACGAATTCTGCGTTTGAGACGGCATTTCTCTCGCGGTTGTACTTCAGGTTGTCCTCAAAGCCCACGCGGACGTGACCGCCTAAGAGCATGCCCATTACATTCATGTCCAATTGGCAGCGTCCAATCCCAGTCACGGTGAAGGTAGCGCCTTCCGGCAGCGACTCCTTGAGGAATAGCAAGTCGCGCGGGGTGCCCGTTGCGCCGCCGTTTACACCCAACACAAAGTTGAAATGCAGTGGGAGTTGAATGTGCCCCTTGCGGACCAAACGTAAAGCCATGTCGACATGGCTCTTATCAAAGCACTCCAACTCTGGCTTGATCCCGCGTTCGTTCATGTGGGCTGCAAACGCGATGATCATGTTTTCGGTGTTGACAAAGATATCGTCACCTCCAAAATTCATTGTTCCACAGTCCAGGCTTGCCATTTCGGGGTTCAGTCCGGTTGGCTGAAGGCGCTCTTCGGCAGTCATACCGGTTGCGCCGCCTGTAGAAGGCTGAATGATCACGTCCGGGCAGGTTGCCTGGATGGCATTGATGATGGCTCTAAAGCGTTCTCGGTCCTGGGTGGGAGTGCCGTCATCGAAGCGGGCGTGCAAGTGGATTATCGCCGCGCCGGCTTCGTAAGCAAGTTTTGCCTCACGCACGTACTGCTCGATCGTGTAGGGGACAGCAGGGTTATTCTCCTGGGTAACTTCAGCGCCGCTGATGGCTGCGGTGATGATAACCTTATGTGCACTCATGTCTCTCTCCTTTGATATTTTCTAGCCTTGATTAACCCAGGCGTTGCTTAATCTTCGGGGTGACGCATGTGCCAGTAGCTCGGCAAACCAGCACAGGTTCTGCCAGAACTTCGGCGGCTGAATCAGACAGGTCAGGTCTGGGTGCGATCACTTTCCAGGCTTCAAAAGCCATCTTGCGCGAGGTGTTGCCTTCGCTGGTGATCCAGCCCTTGGCTTCAATGAAATCCCCGGCATACACAGGCGCGAGAAATTCGATGTTATCGTAAGCTCTAAACAGCCCTTCGTCGCCATCGCGCCGGATTAGCAGCTCCGTAGCCACGTCGCCAAACAACTTGGTCAGGTAGGCTCCATCCACGAGTCCGCCGCCGTAGTGAGCATTTTCCGCTCCAATTCTCAGTCTAATTACTACTTCGTTCATCGTATTCTCCTAATAATTAAAAACGCTATGTGCTCAAAAAGACACATAGCGCTCCATGCAATTGCATGACAGTGGCCGAACTTCGTTAGGCGCACCAAGGCGGGGGAGAGGACTCTCCTTTGGCCCTTCGGCGACGGATAATTCGTTCCTTCTCCCAGTCCTGGGATGATGGCGAAGTTCCTACACAATCCGCCGCGCCTCTAATGATTTTTTATTCAATTGACGTCAGGCATTCCCGACAATCAGATTATAGCTTGAGAGTGCTGTTTCCGGAAGGGGGGAACTTGGGGTTGCCACAAGAAACCATCATCGCCAGAATCCGTCATCACGAGCCTTTCCCGCCCTTGTGTCTCATTTCAAGACTTGCCTTAGTGTCTGCGTAGCAGGGTAAAGCGATCTAACCCTGATTCCGTCATCGCGACCCCTTCTTGCCCTTGTGTCTTCTTACAAGGGTTGCTAGGCGATCTCATTCTGATTCTGTCATCGCGAGCTGCTCTTGCGAAGCGATCTCACCCTGATTCCGTCATCGCGAGCTTCATTTGCGAAGCAATCTCAAGAACCAGATACATTATACAAAGCTTGTGCATTTTACTTTACAATGGATGGACGGCAGGGTGGGGGAGGAGAGTATAATATCGTCTGAATTTTTGAAAAAGGTAACTTATGGCAATCAAAACAACTGAAAGCGGTACAACAATTCGTAATCGCCTGGCGCGTTCAATCGTCTTGGCGATCCGCACGCTCATGCAGCAGGGCAGCCCGGATGAGAAGAGCTTGGACATGGTGGCGTACATCGTCCTGGCCTTGGAAAAAATCAACGAAACGATTGAAGCAGCTATGGTAGCCTGGGAAAAGCGTGATTACTGGGTGAAGGCCGACCAGTTCCGCCAGGAATGGTCCTGGATCGAAGGCAGCCACGCGCGTCTGAAAGCTGCGGTTCTGGCGCAGGATTGGGCGCAGATCGCGCCAGAAGTCATTTCAGTGGGGCAGCGTTTTAGTAATGTAAGGATCGCGGAGAAAAATCGGATAGGCGAACCCTGGGTCGGCGCATGGAACGCGCTGAAACGTGCTAAATAAAAACAATCCGACATTCACATCTTTTTAAGAACAAAAACGGTGGGTGGGCCGCTTATCAGTAAAAATTTCTTTATGGTTATGATAAGTATCATTATCGCAAGCATTATCAACGAGGAAGGTCGGCTCCATTGTTCACTTAATAAATTGTTAATCAAAAGTCAGATTCGTAAGTCACGATGTGTTTCGCGTGCACTGGAAGACTTAACAGCTCCTCCGCAAAGAATGTCGGATATACCTGCATCTCCTGGTTGTTTAATTGGGAGATCTCCAGCCAATCCAGTCGTTCCGGCAATCCTCCCATGGACTTACTGTTAGAAGTGATAATGCAATCGTCGTCCCACTTCATCAGAAAGTAAAACGCCAATTCGTGGCAATTCAGATCTTCTATGGTTCCGGCTTTTCCGCGGAAAAAGTTCTCATGAATAAACACGAGCTGCTTCACCTCAAATTTCCAGCCAGTTTCCTCCCAAACTTCACGTATAGCGGCTTCTTGCAGGCTTTCGCCGTGCTCCACGCATCCACCGACTGAGTAATAGAATGGATCGCTGTCGTTTCGGATCATCAAAACCTTGCCGTCGTTGATCAGAATCCCGCAAGCCCTCAGCCGAAACCAATCCGTCCCACTCGTAAACGTACACTCCTTCCTTCCCATCTTCACTCCTTGAATAAGACAATTCTATCTAAAAAGCTCAAAACTGAAAAAAAGCTTCTCCACCCCACTGAATGCACATCAAACATGTAAACAGTAATACTACGCGCATTACATAGCATTTTATTAACACAACATAAAATTCTTGCTGAACCAGTTGTTGAATAGTATATGTCTCGAATCAACAAAATTGAGAGTTCTCCCCCACCCTGCTATGGGAGTTTTGAGTGACGAAGTCTTTAGAAACCAAAATTCGCCGGCCATCAAAGCCGGCGAATTGTAGTTAAAAGTCGAAAACAAAGACTATTTCTAAGGCTTGAGGTCTTTTAACTCTTTCCGTAGTACCTCGGTCTTGACTGCAAAGTCAAAAACCTGTTTTTCCAGGGTGAGGATCTTTTGGTCAATTTCATTTTTCTTTCCCATAGCGAGAAAGCCCAGGCTATCCCGTTCTTTTCGCAAGAGGTCAACTTGTTTAGCTGTCTCGCGTTTCATTTGCTCAAGTTTGAGGTTGCGTTCGTCGATCTCATTTTGTAGCTTTTGCTTGCGCACTTCATACTGGGCTTGCTTTCGGTTTTGTTCAGCCAAAGCGCGTGCTTTTCGCTCCTCAGCTTTCTTCTGTTCCTCAGCCAGCGCACGGGCTTTTTCTTCGTCCCTCTTTCGTTTTTCTTCTTTTAGATGGGCAATATATTCCTCGGGATGCGTTTCCCAGTACTTCTGTTTTTCATAGTCAGCTAATCTTTGTTGCCTGGCTTTGTCCACTTCAGCTTGCATCCTGGCTAATACAGCCGGGCGCTCGCGCTCTTCTTTTACACAGGTTGGATTATGCAAACGATCAATCAGCTTTTCAGGTTTGTAATCAGGTTCAACTTTAACGATTTCATCCATCAAGGCGTCGTACATAGCTATATACTCAGGCCGATTTTCATCAGGGAGACCGGCATAACCAGATCCATCTCTAGCAGCTTTAGAGATAAATCTGGTGGGTTCACACAATGTTGTAATCCAATTCATTTTTGACTTGCTGAGCTGTAGTTTGAGGGTATCAGCTTCTGGGCCTTCCAGTGCTTCCAGGAAGTTTAAGGAATACTCAAAGCGATTTATGCCTCTTATGATCAAATTCCAAACTTCCATCACAGCGAGTAGGTCATCCTGGTTTTCAAGACTGTAAACTCTTTCATCTCTATGTTCTTTGACCAAATTCATGTAATGATCAGTCAATGAGTGAACTGCTTGTGCTATAAGTAGGAGAGATTTTTTCTTTTCGGAAACTGGGAAGTTTTCTTGAATTGAATCTCTCACACCATTAATCTGTTGGAAGTACAAATTCCACAAATTGTCATCCAGAGTCGTTTGCGCTCCTATTGCCTGTAATCTACAGGTGGCCGCTTCCACATTTGAAGGTTCTTTTTCCATAACCTTATCAAAGTGAGTGACAGCCTCTGCAAAAAAACCATTCGCCAGTGCAGCTTTCCCCATGTTCATCCAGGTTTCGGTAATAGAGGCAGGTTGTCTAGGGGTTATCTGTGTCGTTTCTGATTCCGGTTGATTTTCCGTTTGTTGCTCCACCTCTGGAGATTGTAGTGTGGGAGATTCAGTGGAATCATCAGGACCTAACATTGCCGACATCTCCTCGATGAAACCCATTGCTTCAATTTTACCTTCCTCATCATCGGTCAATTCTACGTACGCTTGAGCGTCTGAGATAGCTGCTTTATAGTTATGCAGCTCCTTGTACGCCTCAGCACGATTATCATAAGCATCTGGATCATTTGGCTTGAGATTGATCGCCTTGGAAGAGTCTGAAATGGATTCGCTGAACATACCTTTTTTTAGATATGCATAACTACGAATACAGTAAAGATACATTTCTTCGTCTTCACTTAATTCAAGTCGCCTGTCGATAGCTTGGGTAAGACGTTGGTGTAACATTCTTTCTGTAAATTCACAAAAGAAGTAGATCACGGTATCCTTTCAAGCGTTAGACCAATAACCAAGAAAGGATGAAAGCCATGATCTACGAAAATAATTGTACCTTACCAAAAG